>LNFM01007574.1_pt1 | contig 16898 bp, 16 predicted proteins | sample 596031 | NCBI WGS metagenome assembly LNFM01 (sample SAMN04254537, study PRJNA301005) | activated carbon metagenome | isolation source: dual media filters at the Ann Arbor, Michigan drinking water treatment plant | place: USA: Ann Arbor
AAGCGGCCGTTCCGCCTGACCTGCGACTCCGGCGACGTTTACACGTGCGATGCGCTCATCATCTGCACTGGCGCGCAGGCGCGGTGGCTCGGCATCCCAACTGAAGAAGCGTTCAAGGGCTACGGCGTTTCGGCGTGCGCGACATGCGACGGGTTCTTCTACAAAAACAAGGAAGTCATCGTCGTCGGTGGCGGCAACACAGCCGTCGAGGAAGCAATCTTCCTCACCAACTTCGCCAAGCGCGTCACCGTCATCCATCGCCGCGATTCGTTCCGCGCCGAGAAAATCATGCAGGAGCGGCTGTTCAAGAATCCCAAGGTCGAAGTGATCTGGGACAGCGAGATCGCCGAGGTGACCGGAAGCTCCGATCCGAAAGCCGTGAGCGGCGTTAAACTGCGCAACGTGAAGACCGGCCAGATCACGGATCGCGCAGTCGATGGCGTGTTCGTGGCGATCGGTCATGCACCAGCGACCGAGTTGTTCAAGGGGCAATTGGAGATGAAGCCGTCGGGCTACCTCATCACCAAGCCCGATTCGACGGCCACATCAATTCCCGGCGTGTTCGCGGCGGGCGACGTGAAGGACGATGTATTCCGTCAGGCCGTCACGGCGGCGGGCATGGGGTGCATGGCCGCGCTGGAAGTCGAGCGTTGGTTCGCCGGCGGGCATTGAGCGAAGCGGCGGAAAACGCTTCGCACTGCCATTCTACGCCTTCTTCCTGCTCCTATGCCTTCGCCTGCTCCGGCACCGTGAGATACTTCCGCCATATCGCCTTCTCGCCGAGTGTCTCGACGAACTTGACATGCTCGGCTTCGCCCTCGGGTGAAAGGCGGGGCGGCAGTGGTGCCGGGCGCTGCTTCGCCTTGCCGAAATGGACGACGTTGTTTCCATCCTCCGACGCGCTCGACTTGGCGAGGCTCAGGTTCGCCTGACGCTCGCCGAGAAGCTCGACATAAACGTCGGCCAGCAAAGTCGAATCCATCAGCGCGCCGTGCTTGATGCGCTTCGAGTTGTCGACGCCGTAGCGTTTGCAGAGCGCGTCCAACGTATTCGGGCCGGCGGGATGCTTGCGCCGCGCGAGGGCCAGTGTGTCGACGACGCGATCCGGCGTGATCGGCGGACGCCCCAGCCGATCAAGCTCCATGTTGATGAAGCCCATATCGAAGTTGGCGTTGTGGATGACGAGAACACCGTCGTCGCCAATAAACTCCAAGAATTGATCCACGACCTGACCGAACACCGGCTTGTCGGCCAGCGATGCCGTCGAAATGCCGTGGATGCGCTCGGCGTCGGGGTGGACGTCGCGGCCATCGGAGTTGATGTACTGATGGTACTCGCGGCCCGACGGGATGCGATTGATCAGCTCGATGCAGCCGATTTCGATGAGACGGTCGCCCCTCTTCGCATCGAGGCCCGTCGTCTCGGTGTCCAACACGATCTCGCGCTGCATATTGTTTTCCCGTTTACGGCGCACCGGCTCCGAGCCGCTTTGCGGCTGCGGCCAGCGGATCAGGCTGGAAGTCCTCTGCTTCTCCGTGGGCCGTTCGTGGAGCCACCACAAGGCCGGGAGAACTAAGTGCTTCAGCTCCAATGCGTCGCATAGGCGATACCGGAGCGTCCTTCGAGTTCGACGATGATTCGGTCGACCTGGGCCAGGGTCTCTTCTATCGTGACCCCAGTATCCACAACGTACGTCGCGCGTTTGCGCTTTTCAGCGTCGGGCATCTGGCGAGCAAGGATCGTGTCGAGCTTCTCGGCCGTCATGCCGGGTCGCAACATCACGCGCTCGCGCTGCGCGTCGGCCGGTGCGCTGACCACGATCGTCACATCGCAGCGCTTGTCGTTGCCCGGCTCGAACAGCAACGGTACCTCCAGCACCGCCATTGCGGCGCCGGCAGCCTGGGCCACCTGCAGGCAATCGCGCTCCGCCGCGTGGACCAGGGGATGGACGATCTCGCCGAGGCGTTTGAAGCCGGCCGGATTCCGCAGGAGGGCCGCGGAGAGCTTGGTGCGGTCGATCTTTCCGTCTGTAATCGAACCGGGGAATTCGGCTTCGACAGGAGCGACGGCCTTGCCCTCGTACAGTTCGTGCACCAGCGCGTCTGCATCGCAAACGGGGATGCCGCGCTCGCGGAACCGTGCGGCAACGGTCGATTTGCCCATGCCGATGGAGCCGGTAAGGCCGATGATGAGCATTGCGGGCGTGCCCTAGCTGTGTCGCTGACCGATGAAGTGACGCAGTGTGACCTTCATCGCCTGCCGAGCACAAGACCCACGGATCGGGTACGAATGAAAGATCCACATAGGCAATTCTCCAGTAAACAGGCAATATGAACGCTCACCCGCCCCAAGGTCCAAGGCCATGACGAGACTGGTTGCAATAGTCTTGATGCTCATGGCGCTCGCCGCACCGCAGATCGCGGTGGCTCAAGACGACGAAGACCCGAGCAAAATGGAGATCCGCGCCTCCTTGTGGTGCGACACGGCCGACCAGCTCGAAACCGTGCTGCGGGCGCACTACTCGAACAAGGTGCCGCTTGCGCGTGCGATGGCCGAGATCAATCGTTCGAACCCCGAGGCTTGTATTTTTGCTCGTGCGATCGTGACGCCAGGGTCAGAAATCAAGCGGATGACGGCCGGCGACAACGTCATGTCGCTACGAGCAGCGCGGGTGCACGGTATAATGCGTGGCGGCTATGCGCTGATGATGACGCCGCAGACGTGGTACCACATGCACATTCTGGCGGAACTGGTGCCACTGTAGCGTGCTTTGCACACGAGTTCGTAAGTCGGGCCGAGGCTCGAGGATGAAGCGGGCATCACTCAGCCTACGGCACCAGCTCAAGCCGGGACAACGCCGCGGTTTCGCAGCTCGGCGAGGAGTTCCAGCAGCGGCATTCCGAGAATCGTAAAGTAATCGCCATCGATACTTTCGAACAGCTGAATGCCAAGCCCTTCCAGTTCGTATGCGCCGACGCAGGCGCAGATGCGATCGCCGGTCCGCGCAAGATATCCGTCGAGGAATTCGTCGGAAAAGTCGCGCATCGACATGGATGCAGCGTCGAGTAAGCTCCACGTCTCGTGGCCGCCTTCCGCGAGGGACACCGTAGACAAGAGCCTATGTGTTCGGCCCGAGAAGGCACGCAGCGCGCGGCGCGCAGCGTCCATGTCGGGCGGCTTGTTGTAGATGTCGCGACCGAGTTCGAGCACCTGATCGGCGCCGATCACCAATGCCGAGGGAAAGCGGAGGCTGACTTCTTCGGCTTTGGCGCGAGCGAGCACGCGGGAAACGCCAGTCGGAGTTCCGTCGGGATCGTTCGCCGCGTAATCGCGCCTGATCGCATCTTCGTCCACGTCTGCCGGCACGACACGGAAGGCGACACCCGCGGCGTCGAGCATGTTGCGCCTGGCCGAACTGCCGGAGGCGAGTATCACTTCCGAGTAGGTTGTGCCGGTCATCCAGATCTCATGCCGTGAAAGTGAACCGCGAGCCGACATTGGTCGTGACCAACCTGTCCGGCATGCGGCGGCGCAAGGAGTTGATGAAGGCCTCGCCCGAGCAATGCATGGGGATCACGACGTCGGGCTTCAAGGCCTCGAGCTCCGTCACCGTCTGCTCGATATACTCGGGAGGCGCGGTAACGAGATGGAAGCCGCCCAACACGGCGTGCAGTTTCGAGACGCCGGAGACGTGCATCGCTTGCTTGATGGTGTTGATGAGCCCGACGTGGCCGCATGACGAGATCACCACGAGGCCCTTGCCCTGGATGATGTAGCAGGTGGCGTGCTCGTCGGGATGGGTATCCTTGAGGAGCTTGCCGCGGCGCTCGGTTTCGGTGAAGTGGTCGTATTCATAGACCATCGAGCCGCCACTGACCGTTTCGAAACTGCCGCGCGGGATGAAGCCGGTTGTGAAAGCCTGTTCCTCGATGATGTGCGGCTCGCTACAGCTGCAGGGCTTTACAGCCTGGGCCGTCAGCATCGTGCGATCGACCCGGCCCCAGGAGATCGGATCCTTGGGATCGCCCAGCATCTTCTCGCGGAAACCTTCCTCGCCGCCGTTATAGAAGCAGAGATCGTCGCGCATTCTGCTGCGATGCTGCGTGACGAAGCCGGTCAGGCCGCCGAAATGGTCGCGGTGAGCGTGGCTCAGAATGAGGCCATCGATCTTACCTGGATCGATGTCGAGGAGATCGGCATTCCGCAGGACGATCTCGGGCGTGTAACCGAAGTCGAGCATGAACTGCGCGGGCGTGCCAGCGCGCGAAGACTCGAGATGCAGCGACAGACCCCATTCACAAGCCAGCGATGTCATCTGCCGGCGCGGCACCTGACCGACATGCTCGATCATGACGTGCTCATGTGAATGCTTGGGCAGAAAGCGCTCGTAGCGACTGTCGACCACCACGCGTACGGAGAGCTTGTCCACCGTCGGCGGTGAAAACGGCTTGGTGGGGGCTTGCGGCGTGGCCATGGATCGCGCTCCTTGGAGGTTTTGTCGTCGCCTTCAGCACACCAGTGACCGTGGCGCCTGTCAACGCGGGAGGTTGCTGGACGTCAACGCTTGCCGAGCCCCCCGACGCTCTGGAGCATCTGCCAGTTCTGCATCGCGATCAGGACCGCGAGCAGCAGCATGAACATACTTCCAGGAAACGACCGCCATGCGAGCCATGCGGCCACGGCCAATCCCAAGACCGCGACGATACGCACGGACCAGATCGCGCCTGCGAGAGGCGCCAGCCACGCTTCGAGTACCTTGCCGCCATCGAGGGGAAACGCGGGCAGCAGGTTGAAGATGAGCAGCAGGAGGTTCGCATATGCGAGCTGGTTCAGGACGACGGCCAGAAGCCCGCCGCCTGCACCACTCGTAAAGTCGGCTGCCAGATCGAACGACAGCCAAAGCACCAGGTTTGCGAATGGTCCGGCGAGGCCGATCACCGTACGCGGCAAAACCTGAGCCGGCAGCGAGCGTTCGAAATAGCAAAGACCACCGAGGCCGTTGATCTCGATAGCGCGTGTACCGATGCCGAACCAGCGGCCGGCCCAGGCATGCCCCAACTCATGAAGCAGGATCGATATGAAAAGGCCGATGACGAGCACAAATCCGGCGGACATGCCGACATCGCTGCCGCCCGACCAGTAAGGCCAGCTGAAGAGGACGGCGAGGAGAACGAAAAAGAAGTCCAGAAAGATCGGAATGCCACCGACACGGAAGATCTCAACGCGGCCCATCATTTTCTCCTTGGACGCCGAGGGGCGTTGCGTTTTTGTCGGGCAGTGGCAGCTCTTCGAGGAACGCGGCGAGATCGGTCGTCATGTGATGGATGTAATCCGGCACCGATGTCTTCGCGACGACATGGCCGACCCTCCAAGGGTGATCGCCTGCCTCGTCGTGGACCAGCACCGTCGTCATGCCCAGCGCGTGCGGTACTTCCAGATTCAGCGGCATATCCTCGAACATCGCGGACTCGCAGGCCGAGACGCCATGCCGCGCTATCATCCGGTCGAACGCGGCTGCCGTCGGCTTGGGCGTGTAGTCACACGTCTCGATGCTGCAGATGTCCTCGAAGAGATCCAGAATGCCGACACGTTCCGCGACGCGTTCGGCATGTCTGCGCGAGCCGTTGGTGAAGATCAGGCGGCGGCCTTCCAGTCGCTCGATCGAAGATCTGAGGCGCGCGTTCGGTGCGATCGCCGCGAGGTCGATGTCGTGGACGTAATCCAAGAACGGCTCGGGTGATACACGGTGGACTTTCATCAGTCCCGACAACGTAGTGCCGAACTGGCGATAGTAGGTTTTGCGAAGGTGCTGAGCCTGCTCGAACGAGACCCCCAGCAGGCGCGAGATGAACTCGCCCATGCGCTGGTCGATCTGCAGAAAGAGCCTGCATTCCGGCGGATATAGCGTGTTGTCGAGATCGAAGATCCACACCGCTGTGCGATCGAAACCTCGCGACGGCGACCGGGAGATCGCACCCGAGGATTTCACACTCGCTTCTGGCGAAGGTTGCTTGCCGGTCTCGCTCATGCCGCTACCGCTTCGACTCCTGCCTGGAATCTGGATCTCGATCGACGAGGGTGCCGACGCCGTGGGGCGTGAAAAGCTCCAGCAGAACGCAATGCGGCACCCGGCCATCGATGATGGCCACGCCTTCGACGCCCGCCTCAACTACTTCTATGCATCCCTCGATCTTCGGAATCATGCCACCGGTGATGACGCCTTCACGAATAAGGCGACGCGCCTCCGGCACCGTGAGATGCGAGATGAGGTTCTTGTCCTTGTCGAGAACACCGGCGACGTCGGTGAGCAGCAGCAGTCGCTTCGCCTTGAGTTTGGCGGCCAGCGCGCTCGCGAATGTATCGGCGTTGACATTCAGCGTCTGGCCGTCGCGATCATGCGCGATGGGCGCGATCACCGGGATCAGGTCGGACTTCGACAGCATCTCGACAATATACGGGTTCACTTCCTCGGGATCACCGACGTAGCCGATGTCGACGGCCTTCATCAGGTTAGATTCCGGATCGGGGAGATGTGTGATGCGCTTAGCGCGCATCAGGTTCGCGTCCTTCCCCGAGATTCCGACAGCCTTGCCACCCTGGCGATTGATCGCAGATACGATCTCTTTGTTGATCGCGCCGGCCAGCACCATCTCGACGATCTCGACGGTCGGCTTGTCGGTGACGCGGAGGCCCTGCACGAACTCGGACTTGATCTGAAGCTTCTTCAGCATCTGGCCGATCTGTGGGCCGCCACCGTGGACCACCACAGGATTGATCCCGGACAGCTTGAGATAGACGATGTCCTGGGCAAAGGCGTCGGCGAGGGCCTCGTCGCCCATGGCATTGCCGCCGAACTTGATGACGACCGTTTCCTCGTCATATCGGATCAGATGGGGCAATGCCTCGGCCAGAATCCGCGCCTGGTCATGAGCGGATATGTTGCCGCTACCATTATCAGAGGCAGAATTGTCTGCCTTGCCAGATGCTTGATTCGCGCTCATCTTACTTTTGGTCCTCCGTTCCTGCGCCGCTGTTTATAGCGGGCGGGGGCCGACTCACAATGTATTTCCCATCCAGCCTGCAGCAGGTGCTCGCAGGCCGGGAGATGAATGACGCTCATCCCACATTAATCGGTGGAGGAGCGCCTTGTCCTCGCTGAGACAAGTTATGTCTCGATCCGGAAGGCTGCTTTTCGCATCCGGATCGGTTAGAGCATCATCCAGTACAAAGTCGGTTCAGCAGGGTTCGGTCCTCCCCGACAGGGAGAGCGTGCGATAGTGATATCGACCTACTCGATTCGAGGGACGAGGCGATGACGCAGCCGTTCGCGGATGCGCTTACCTGGGTGCCGAAGTCCCGTGCACTGGGCGCAACGCTCGGCCGTGCGCACGATCTCGCGCGAGCCCAGAACCATTCGGAAGTAACGCTCGAGCACCTCCTGCTGGCGCTGGTCGAGGATCCGGATGCCTCGTCGGTATTGCTTTCGTGCAACATCGACCTGCTGAAACTCAATGGCTCGATCGCCGAGTACGTCCTGCAACAACCAGCCGGCTCGGGCGAAATGCCGGAAGCCGCTTCCGCGCTTCGTATGATCCTGGAGTATGCGGTCGCTGCTGCCCGGCAAAGCCGGCGCAACGAGATCAACGGCGCAATTGTGCTCGCGGCCATCATCGGCGAGGGCAAGAGCGAGGCTGCTAAACTGCTGCTCGCTGCCGGCCTGAAGTTCCAAGATACCGTGGCCGCCCTGAAGAGGTCGAATGCGCCTGCGCAGCGCCCAGCGACAGTAGAGGCTCCGCCGGCCCAGCCGCCGCCGATCCCTGCTGTGCAGATACCTCCCGATGTGCCGCAGGCCGACGTGCAGGCCACTTCACAAGCAGCAACTGCGGTTGCCGAAGTTGCCGCACCTTCCGCCGCGCCGCCGTCACAGGTCGTTCCGGCAGCGGCTCCGGCAGCGGCTCCGGCGAATGGGGGTCAGTATTCATTCGACGATGATCCCGTTACGACAGCCCGCCGACGCATCGCAGCGATCCGCAGCGGCCAAGTTCCGCCACCGCCTTCGTCCGTCGGCGGTTCTCATGCGTCGATGCCGCAGCCGATGACCAACGGGAACGCGGCCGTGGCGCTTACACCGCAGCAGCTCGGTGCCGTTCAACCTGAAGCCCAGGTCACGCCGCCCGTACCTGCGGCTGGTTCCGATTGGGCACCCGCGCCGATGCCACAGGCAGGTTCTCCCGGAGCGCGCCCCATTCGCATGCCGCCGCCGGTTCCCCCCGTCGCCGAGGCGCCATTCCGACGTATAGGCATTGCGCCCGAGCCTGCCCCGACTTCCAAAGCACCCTGGTCCGACCCGTCATCGGCCGAGCCCGTTAGCGAAAGCCCCGTCGCCGCCAAGCCGCAGTCGCAGCCTCAATCTCCATTCGGCCGATCGCAGATCGAAACCACCGATCTGATCGAGTTCATTCCGGTCAAATTGCCACTCTTGGCCGCCACGACAATCGAAATCAGAATTCCGCGATCAGCGGTAATGGCGACGGCCGCTGCCTCGAGTGTTCAGTCGGCGCAGGGCCGCGGCCCGATCGTGACGCGTGCCGTAGCGGTTCGGCTGCGTGCGTCGGCGGGCGGCCTATCGGTCGAGAACGCGTCGCCCGAAACGCAATGGTTCGATTCCAAATCCACTCAGCGCGATGACGACGAAGTGCGCTGGAGGTGGTCGGTTACACCGCGCGTGCGCGGCCGGCTGCCCCTGCAGCTGTCGGTCTCGGTGCGCACCGTGGGCGCCGACGGTATGATCGTCGAGACAGCGCTGCCCGAACAGCAAGTTTCGGTCCGCGTATCGAGCAATCCGCGAGCCGCTGCGAGAACCATGGCAAAATGGGCGCTGGCAGCCCTGATCGGCAGCGTCGTGACACTGCTGGCTTCGGTCGGGGTGGCCGGTCTACTGGGCCGTGTGTTCCAGTAGGGTCAACTTCATTCGCCCGTCGGCATCAGGTCGTCAGCAGCACCGAGATCTCGGCACGCAACTCGGACATGCCTTGACCCGTTTCGGATGACGTCATGCGCAGCACGGGGTGAGCGGCCGGGTGCTTGCGCGCTACGGCCGCGACCTTTTCCAGAACGGCGGCTTGCGCCGGCAATGGGACCTTATCGACCTTGGTCAGCACGAGCTGATAGGACACGGCGGCTTCATCGAGCAGGTCCATGACCGGCTCGTCGGCGGCTTTTACGCCATGTCGGGCGTCGATGAGCATCAGAACGCGCTTCAAGCTGCGGCGCCCGCGGAGGTAGTCGCGGACGAGTTCCGTCCAGGCGTCGACCTTGTCCTTCGGGGCCTTCGCATAGCCGTAGCCCGGCATATCGACCAGGTAGGCTTCGACGCCCTCGACCTGAAAGAAGTTCAGCTCCTGAGTGCGGCCCGGTGTGTTCGACGTTCGCGCAAGACCCTTCTGACGCACAAGGGCGTTGATGAGGCTCGACTTGCCGACGTTCGATCGGCCTGCGAAAGCGATCTCGGGGCGATCTGCAGGCGGCAGCGAGGCCAGCGTCGGCGTGCCCATGACGAACTGCCATGGCCGGGCGAACAGCAACTCGCCAGCTGCGAGCTGCTCGGCGGAAAACTCAGGATCGGTGTCCACGTCTACTGTCCCAATCCTCGGACGTGTGACCAAATCTGGTCGCACGTCCTTCTATTTCTGTTTCATCAGTGGTTTGAACGTCTTGCGCAGATTGTCCATCAGCGGAATGTCGACGTTGTGCTTCTTCATGATCAGGTACTGCTGACCGATCGACAGGATATTGCTCCATGCCCAGTAGATCACAAGGCCGGATGCGAACCCACCGAGCATGACCGTGAACAACACGGGCATCCAGTTGAAGATCGCCTGCTGCATCGGGTCGGGCTGCTGAGGATTGAGCTGCATCTGCAGCCACATCGTGAAGCCCATGATGATGGCCCAGGCGCCGATGGTGTGGCCAAGCGCAAACTGCTCGATGGCCGGGATCGGTATGAGGCCAAAAAGATTGAACAGCGAGGTCGGATCGGGTGCAGAAAGGTCCTTGATCCAGCCGAAGAACGGCGCGTGGCGCATGTCGATCAGAACGAACAGCACCTTGTACAGTGCGAAGAACACGGGGATCTGAACGATCATCGGCAAGCAGCCCGCCAGAGGATTGATCTTCTCCTTCTGGTAGAGAGCCATCGTCTCCTGCTGCTGACGCGCCTTGTCCTCCTTGTAGCGCTCGCGGATCTTCTCCATCTCCGGCTGCAGTTTCTTCATCTTCGCCATCGCTTCATACGACTTGTTGGCGAGGGGGAAGAACAGCAACTTGACGAGGACCGTGATAATCAAAATCGAAACGCCGAAATTCTTGACGATCCGATTGATCCAGTCGAGCAGCATGTACAGGGGCTTGGTAAAGTACCAGAAGGTGCCCCAGTCGATGATAGAATCGAACTGTTTGATGCCGAGGCTGTTCTTGTAGCCGTCGACGACGCGCACTTCCTTGGCGCCGGCAAACAGCATCGTTTCGGCAGATCCCGTCGAACCAGCTGCGATCGTAACGCCAGGCTGGCGGTAATCTACCTGGAAGTAATTCTTCTCGGCCTCACGGCGCGCCCACAGCCGGGCGTCGTAGTCCAGATTCTGATTGGGGATCAGGGCTGCCGCCCAATACTTGTCGGTAATTCCGAGCCAACCAGCCTTTTCGTTCTTGAATTCGCGGAAGGCAGACGTGCTGTTCGGATTGCGCTTGACGTTCTTGTCGATCTCATCGGTCAGCTCGGCATAGCCGATCTCTTTCAGACCCTGGGCACCGAGCACGCCGATGAGGCCTTCGTGAGAGATGTAGAAGCCTTCGATCTTGGGCGTTCCGTGGCGGGAGATCAGGGCGAAAGGATAGAGCGTCAGCTCCCTGCCCGACTTGTTCTCGACGTCGTCGACGATCGTGAACATATAGTTGTCGTCGAGCTTCACCGTGCGCCGGAACGTCAGCCCCTGCCCATTGTTCCAACTCAGCACCACGGGGCTCGTCGGTGTAAGCGCCCCCTTCGTCTCCGCTGTCCAGACGGTCTCCTTGTCCGGCATGCGCTGATCGGTGCCGGGAGCCGGCACCCAGCCCTTCTCGGCGTAGTAGGCGTTCGGCCCGCCCGACGGAGAAAACAGCACGACGTTCGGGCTCGTGCGCTCGACGGTGTCGTGGTACTTCGCCAGCTTCAAGTCGTCGATGCGGCCACCGCGAAGTGAAACGCTGCCGCGCAGAGATGGCGTTTCGATCGAAATGCGCGGCGACGTCTTCAATGCCTCGTCGCGGGTAATCTCCTTGACCGGGACGATTGGAGCAGCCGAACCGGGGGCCGCGGGTTGCGCACCGGGCGCTGGGGCCGTTCCGGTTGCAGGCGTACCCGGCGTCGTCGTTCCGGGTGCCGCAGCACCGGGCACGGTTTGGATCGTCGTCGTCTGTTTGAGGCGAGCTTGGCGCTCCATCTCCTCCTTCTGCTTCGGGCCTGCGTAGAAGTATTGCCAAAGCAGCAGGACGCCCATCGACAACGCAATGGCTGCCAAGAGGTTCTTCTGGTCGGGTTGTTGCGAGAACATGGGCGCGTGGGCTCCGCCAGTAACGGGAGGCGATTAAGGACCAAGCGGCTTGTAACCGTGTTTTGCGCTCGGGTTAAGTGCTACCTCGTCACGGCCGAGGGCGGCTTCAGTCGAGTTCAGAGCGTTCGAGAGGCTGAGCGATTGACAGGCACGGTGTTGTCGCCCACCGCCGAACTGCGGTCTTCGGCATTCGCCTTGGAACGCGTCGGCCTGGGTCCCCTGCCAACCCGTTCGAAGGCCAACGCCAGATCGTCACGCAGCTTTGCATATTCGATTATGAAGCAAGGCTGCCGAGCAACGACGACGTAGTCGAAACGAGGATTCGCGTGATTACTGACGAGCTCGGCAAGTGCTGCCCTCAGCCGGCGGCGTATTCTATTGCGCACCACCGCCCCGCCCAGCTTTTTCGTCACCGTAAAACCGAAACGGGGACCTTCGATGCGATCATCGAGACGGGACTTCCCCTCGAGCACGAAAGCGTCTGCCGACCATCGGCCGCCGCCACGTACGCGCTGGAACTCGGAGCGCTTCTTGAGTGTCATGATGCGCACCATCCCTCTCCTTCCAGGAAGGGCGCGGCGATCGCAGGCGCCAGAGTTCGATCGGTACTACAGTTCGATCAGTAGACACGCTTCGAGCAGTGTGGCCTCAAGCAGACAGGCGCTTGCGGCCTTTCGAGCGACGACGGGCCAGCACTCTCTGGCCACCCTTTGTCAACATGCGTGCGCGGAAACCATGGCGACGCTTCCGAACGAGCCGGCTCGGCTGATAAGTGCGCTTCACGGGGAAATCTCCAAAGGTGTGCCGGGTTGTGCAGGGACAACCGAAGCGGCGCCAGACGAAACTACGCCTCCTGCGGACCAACAGAGATCCGGCAGAAGGCGCGCTTCAGATCGAGCGCCCTGATATCACTGTGGCGGCAGCTTATAGGTTGGAGATGTGTGCAAGTCAAACAACTACATTGACCTGCGCGCGCCTCATCACTTCGCCAGCCACGACTCGAAGGCGTGTGATCAATGACGGCCGGGGCGGGCACCGAAGACGGGCCGGGCGTGGTGGCGCTGACCGGTACGCCGGCCAGCGTAGAGGCCCGCCGCACGGTACCCTGGATTGGCATATCCGCCAGCTTGGTTCCGAGACGGGGCAGCATAGACCGGGCCAGTGTGATTGACCGTCTCGCGTACGTCGGTGACGTTCACACTTACCGGCGCGTTCGTCGGGTTGATTATCATGTGGCTGGTGGGGGGCAGCGGCCGCCAGACGCGTACGCCCTGCTCTAGCGTCACCACGGCGCCGTAATAGGGGCGGGGTTCGATACGGATCGTCTGGGATTGCGCGAGAGCCGGGGTGACGGCCGCAGCCGAAACGGAGAATGCGGCGACGAAAAGCGTGCGGCGGAGCATTTCAGACCTCGTGACTACGCTGTTACCTAGCGCGGACGAACGAATTCCGTCCGATTGGGCGTTAGCGTAGAACGTGAGACGGAATGTCCCCAATTCATCCTTCCTTAAAGATTAATTGCGGTATCGGAATCTGGCCCGCAGCTGCATAGCCACCAGCCTGACGACCGGTTGCGTTGGCAGGGACGTCATCTTCAGCGGCAGATCGAACCGGCGGACATCTGGAAGCCGCGCAGCAGTTCGGAGGCGCTCATCGGGCGTTTGCCCGCACGTTGCAACTCGAGAAGACGAATTCCACCCTCTGCACATGCAATCGTCAATCGATCGTCGATGATCCCACCCGGCTCGTGTGAGGAGCCTCTCAACTCGACAGGTTCGCAGCGCAAGACCTTGATACGCTCGGTTTTACCCGGCATTCCGAATTCGAACCAGGCGCCAGGAAAAGGAGACAGCCCACGGATCGTGTCGTGAACGGTGCGCGCGGGGCGGCCGAAATCGATGTGCGCCTCGTCCTTCTCGATCTTGCGGGCATAAGTGACGCCGACATCCGATTGAGCCCGGCAGATCAGTTCGTCGTTCTCGAGGCGACGTAAAGCTTCGACCATCAATGGGCCGCCCATCTCCGAGAGCCTGTCGTGGAGATCGCCCGCCGTCAGCTCGAGCGGGATCGGCAGCGTCTCGCCGAGACAGACCGGGCCGGTGTCGAGACCTTCTTCCATTCGCATCACCATAACTGCCGTCTCTGGATCGCCAGCCATGATCGCGCGTTGAATCGGTGCCGCGCCCCGCCAACGGGGCAGCGCCGACGCATGCAGATTGAGACAACCGTAGCGAGGCGATTGGAGAATGACCTGCGGCAGGATGAGGCCGTAGGCAACGACGACCGCCACATCCGCCGCGTGCCCAGCGAAGACTTCGGCAGATTCGGCCGTGCGCAGCGATTTCGGCGTGTGAACGACGATCCCCGCAGATTCCGCATGCTGATGGACGGGAGACTTGCGCGGCTCCATGCCTCGACCGGCGGGGCGCGGTGGTTGTGAATATGCAGCCACGACCCGATGCCCCGAAGCGATGATCGCCGCGAGCGTAGGAACCGAGAACTCGGGCGTACCCATGAAGACGATGCGGAGCGACATGCGGTTCTTGTCCGCGCTCGTCAATCCGGCGTCAAGTGCGCCTGCCGCCCTGCGCTCCTCACCGCATCGTCCATGTGGCAGCATCGGCCAAACGTCATAAGTACATATTCAGGGGCTTCCGCAGGCGTCCTGTTTGGCCTTACGAGGTTATGGAACATGGCCCAGCAGTTCAGCAATTCGATAGTCTCTGGGGTATCGACGGGTCGTAGATCTTCGGATGGCGCGGACGGGTAGTGCGGACTGGTATCACGGACTGGACTTAGCGCCCTCCGTCGATGGCAACCGCGGAAGCAAGGGGGACACGAATGGAACAATTCAGTGGTTGGATTACCCAGATGTTCGGCACAGACGCCGTAACGGTTCTGGCGATCTTCAAAATCATCGGCATCAACATCGTGTTGTCGGGCGACAACGCGGTGGTGATTGCTCTGGCCTGTCGGAACCTGCCACCGGCGCAGCGCAACATGGGCATCCTGCTCGGTGCGGGCGCGGCCGTGGTGCTGCGGATCATCTTCACGGTGCTGATCGCTTATGTGCTCGATGTGCCATGGCTGAAGCTGATCGGCGGTCTCGCGCTGTTCTGGATCGCGATCAAACTCGTCAAAGGCGAAGAAGCCGACGAGGACAGCGTCAAGGCTGGCAACAGCTTGATCGAGGCGGTGAAGATCGTCGCCATCGCAGACGTCGTGATGAGCCTAGACAATGTGCTCGCAATCGCGGCAGCCGCGGGTGGGCAGATGTGGCTGATTATTCTCGGCCTTATCATCTCGATCCCGCTGGTCGTGTTCGGCGCGACGCTGATCCTTTCGCTGTTGAACAGGTTCCCGATCCTGGTTTGGGCCGGTGCGGCTCTGCTCGGCTGGGTCGCAGGCGAACTCATCGCCACTGAGCCGGCGCTGAAGGACTACATGGAGCAGTTGTCCAAGATGATCAGCATCGACATGAAGACGCTGGCGAAGATGTTCGAAGCGGCTGGTGCTGGCATCGTGGTCATCGGTGGGCTCATCCTGAACAAGATGGGCGGGTACCACGGTGAGGAGCACGCTTCGAAGTGAAGATGGAGGATTGAGCTTTCCAATGAACTGCGGCCCGGTCTTTCGAGACCGGGCCGCTTCGTGTCGAAGCGATCATTCCGGCTTGAAGTTGGCGGCCTTGAGCAGGTCGGCGTTCTGGTTCACGTCCTTTGCGATATAGGCTGCGAACTGCTCGGGGCTCTCTTGAACGCCTTCGACGCCCAACTTGGCGAAGCGACCTTCCTTGACGATCTCGGCGATCGCCGTGTTGATCATCTGATTGAGTTTGGCCGTGACATCGCTGGGCAGGCCCTTCGGACCCCAGATGCCATACCAGGATGCTGCTTCAAGGCCGGGCATGCCGCTCTCGGCCGCGGTCGGAACGTCGGGCGCGAGGCTCGAGCGCTTCGCCGTCGTGATTGCGACGGCACGGACGGTTCCACCTGCCGCAGCCGGCAGCAGGACGATTCCTGCGTCGATCAGAACGGGAATGTGGCCGCCGGCTACATCGTTCAAGGCCGGCGCGGTGCCGCGAAACGGCAGCGTGGTGAGCGTGATGCCGGCGAGTTTGCCGAAGAGAAGCGTCGCCAGATGGCCGGGCGAGCCCAAGGTCGGCACCGCGAACGTCCACTTGTCCGGCGCCTTCTTCACCTCGTCGACGATTTCCTTCAGGGTCTTCTGCGTCACCTTGGGCGACACGACGACAACCAGCGGCGCCTCGCCGGTTCGGGCTACAGGGGTGAAATCCGTCTGGGGATCGTAAGGTACCTTGCTCATCACCAGCCGAGCCATCACGTGCGGCGCGCCGGAATAGAGAAGCGTATAGCCGTCCGCCGTCGCCTGCTGGACGGCGCTGCCGGCAATCGTACCGTTCGAGCCTGCGCGGTTCTCAACGATGACCTGCGCGCCCTGCTTGTCCTGGATCTGCTGAGCGATAATCCGGGCAGTGGCATCCACCCCGCCACCGGGCGCAAACGGAACCACGAGGCGGATTTGTCGCTCTGGAAACTTGCCCGACTGCGCAAAGGCGTTTTGGGCGAAGAACGATGTTGCTGAAAGCAACGCGGCAACCAGTGACACGGATCGAAACAGCATATGGCGTCTCCCTCACTTGTTCCGCACTTTTGGCGGTTGTTCCCAATTGTTCGACGATAACCTCGTCGCAGGCAAGTCCGCTCGGACGACACCAACCGAAAGAGCGTCAGAAACTCGATCCCGGCTGCGCGAGAAATGCCAGCTCTTCCGCGGTCGACGGACGTTTCAATATCTCGTTGCGGTGAGGAAACCGGCCAAAGCGGGCGATGATATCGCGGTGGGCGATCGCGTAGCGAAGATAATGCGGGTCACCGAGCTGTTCGAAAAGAGCGACCGAAAGATCCTGATCGGTGAGCGTTTCGCTGTGCTCGAAGGGAAGGTAGAAAAACAGCCGGCGTGCCGTTGCGACCTGCCGATCGGTGCCGGCGTCCAGGGCTCGGCGCGCGAGATCCAGCGCTTTGGCGTCGCTATCGAACATCCGTGCACTGCCGCGAAACATATTGCGCGGGAACTGATCGAGCGCGATCAGGGCCGCGAGCGTGGTGTCGGGCGGGGCCAGCAACGGGGCGATCAGCGCGGTGTTCGCCAGGTGATCGTAGATGCCGAGAAATCTCGACCGAATGCGCTCATCGAGCGCGTCGTCCTTCGTGAACCAGGCTTGTGGGCTCAGTTCGGTGAACCAGAAATCGAGGATGGCAGTGGCTGAGCTCTGATTCATGCGCG
>LNFM01009520.1_pt1 | contig 16897 bp, 15 predicted proteins | sample 596031 | NCBI WGS metagenome assembly LNFM01 (sample SAMN04254537, study PRJNA301005) | activated carbon metagenome | isolation source: dual media filters at the Ann Arbor, Michigan drinking water treatment plant | place: USA: Ann Arbor
GCGTAATAGGTGCTCAGAGGGATATGAACTTCGTACCCGACCCCCTGCACATCAAGCGTGAGGTGGGTCGGCGCTTTGAATGCCAACCGCCCCGTGAGAAAGGCGATCATCTCGTCTCGTCACTCTGGTGGGAATGCGGAACCCGATCGGCGGCCCTGTCACCCTGCTGCGACAGCAACCTTCTCCATCACTTCGTCCGGGATATCAAAATTGGCATGGACTTTCTGAACGTCGTCATGCTCATCCATGATTTCCATCAATTTGAGCATCTGTTCAGCGGGCTTCTCTTCCAGGCGCACGGTATTCTGCGGAATATACGTGATTTCAGCAAGCACTGTTTCGATCTTCGCGTCTACAAGCGCTTTTTTTACGGCTTCAAAATCGTGAGGGCTGGTGATGACCTCAAAGCTTTTGGTGCCGACTTTGACATCTTCTGCGCCGGCATCGAGCGCCAGGGAGAGGAGCGTGTCCTCGTCGACCTTGCCCTTCTCAATCGCGATCAGCCCCTTCTTGTGAAACTGCCAGGCTACGGCGCCGGCTTCGGCCATATTCGCGTGATTCTTGGTGAGCAGGCTGCGTATCTCGGCGACTGTTCGATTCCGGTTGTCGCTCGTGATTTCGAGCAGCAGCGCCGTCCCTCCGGGCCCATACCCTTCCAGAGAAAATTCTTCGTACGTGACACCCGGGAGTTCCCCGGTCCCCCGCTGAATAGCTTTCTTCAGGGTATCGCCGGGCATATTCGCTTCCTTGGCCTTGGCAATGGCCAGCCGAAGACGTGGATTCCCGTCCGGATCGCCGCCTGAACGGGCCGCGATCGTGACCTCGCGAATGATTCTCGTGAAGACCTTTCCGCGCTTGGCGTCCTGGGCCCCCTTGTGCCGCTTGATAGTCGCCCAATGGCTATGCCCGCCCATGGATCCCTCCTCAGTGCCGGCCTGTCTATTCCGCCAACTTAAGGATAACGACGAATCGGATTCACCTCTGGGTGTAGACCTAGCACAGGCCTCAGAAAGGTGTCAATTACGCAAGATCCTGACAGCGCCCGCCTATTCAAAACACACCAGAAGCTGTTGCGCAGATACATCCAATGGAGCGGCGAACGACCCAATGGCCAGAACAAGGAGAACGAACGCGTACCACCACCGTTTCATACAAGAATCATCCATAGATAACCCAGACAATGGAAAGGCCCATCCGGATCGCCGGATAGGCCTTTGAATAATCTGCTATGAACCAGTTCCTCACATGAACTTCAGAAACTTGTCTTTGGCTTCATCCATCACCTGAGCGGTGATCGTCGACACCCCTCGCTCCTTGGCCATCCGTTCGACCTCTTTCCGGGCCATGGGGCGGATGAAATCCGGAATATTTTCCAGACGCTGTTCAGCTTCGCGCGACCAGGCCATGCCGTTCGCCGTGTCATTTTTTGAGTCATCCATCACTTGCAGGGTAATGGTCTTGAAGCCCTGTTTGCGGGCATAGGTTTCTACGCTGCCCTGCACCATCGGCTTCACAAACGCAGGCAGGCGGTCGAGTTTTTCCTGAGCGTCCGGCGTCCAGGTGAAATCGGACGGGGAAGACCCGCCGTCGGCCGGTTTGCCTGAGCTCGTGAGGCCCATCTCGGCCACCATAGCGGAGAACGGACAGCCGCTCGCTTTTTCAGGCGCCTTGGCGGGCGCTGTAGAGGAAGCAGCCACAGCCGGCGTCGATGCCACCGGTTGAGTTGCAGGGGACGCAGTTTGACCATTTCCGGCGAGTGTGCGCAATCCCTCCATCGACGCGTCCGGCGCGGACTTCGGGCTCAGCTTCAACCCTAAGGCATTCATCATACTGGTCTCGCCCGTATTGGTGACCATCGAAAACTTCGCATTGCAGGACGGACAGCCGAAGAAGACACCGAGGGAGCCCTCAGCGGGTTTTTCGACCTTCTCGAGGCTCATGTAGGTTTCGCAGTTGAGACAGACAAATTTCATGTTCACTCCTCTCGCAACAGCCTGAAGACGGCTGTCGGATCCTCATTGCAGAACCATTAAGAGGCTACGGTATCACGCGCATTTCAAATGAGTCAAACCGCCGGTGAGCGCCGCCCTCCGACTCACGCAGAACACGACCGACGCTCCAAATCGAACGAGAATACCGGCTAAATGGAATACTGGAATGTCGGCTTGGACCCGATGGCCTCGGCTAGTACGCCGCGACGTTTCAGTTCGTCCATAACCCGCTTGACCGCCAGATCGACATCCATTGGGCCGCTCAACACCACATCAGTGTTGGGAGGAAGCTCCTCGTCTGTCTTGCACATATGGACGGCAATGACCGGCGCGGGATGGACCAGCGTCCGAATCGGCTGCACGGCATCCCGATAGGCCAGTCCGAACGGATTCGTGGTGGAGACGACGATCAGCCCCGTATCGATCAGCACCCGCGCGACTTCGCCATACCGGCGGGCCATCTCCGCGGTCTGGCCCCGTTCTTCCTCGCTCAAATCGGCATCGAGGCCGCGGCGCAGGTTTTCGCCGTCCAAGAGGTAGGCATGGCGCCCATCCGCCACGAGACGTCCTTCCAGCTTTCTCGCCAAGAATGATTTTCCGGTATGCCGCCCCCCGGTAAACAGTACCACTGCCGCCCGATGGCCATACTGTTTGGCGCGATCTTCGATGCCGACCTCGCCTTTCACCCAGGCGAAGTCCCGGCGCCGCGCTTCTTCCCGCAAGAATTCCTGCTCGTCGCGCACCAGTTCCGTAATGATGCCGCCCCCGGCGATATCGTACTCGTCGACGAGGACAAACCGGCCGGTGGCTTCAAACGACGAGGAGAGGTCGAACGCCAGCGGCATCTTCGTGCGCACGGTCAATTCTGCCACTTGATTCTTGCCGACCGTATTACTGCCCTGCTGTTGGGCCAAATCCATCGTGTCGATGATGCGATGGATGGCCGCGACTTCGCAGTCCACCTCTTTGGTCGCCACGCGAAGCAGGTACTTGCGCCCCTTTTCAAGAGCCCTCTTCCCCAGCCAAAACACATTCGCGCGAAACGCCGTCGACACCGACGGCAGTTGCTCCTGGTGCGACGCGATTTCGCCGCGCTCCACGAAAATCTGCTCGTCCAACGTGATGCCGATCGACTGACCCGCCTCGCCCATCATGGGCTGCGGCTCGATATTGAAGGCTTCGACAGACTTGACGTTGGCCCGCTTGTTCGACGGCGAAAAGACGAGATGGTCCCCGACCTTCACGCGGCCCGCCGTAATGCGGCCGGTGATGATGCGGCGCGCGTCGAACTTGTACACGTCCTGCACCGGCAGCCTGAGCGGCTGCTCCGACCGGGCCGCTTCTTTCTTAAACAGGCTCAACGTATCCAACACCGTCGGTCCGGTGTACCAGGACATGGCCTCGCTGCGATTGGCGATATTGTCCCCGAGCTTGGCGCTGACAGGAATAAAGTGCGTCGGGGCGGCCTTGAACTGCCCCAGGAATTCCCGATACTCCTTCTCGATCCCGTTGAACACATCCTGCCGATAGCCGATTAAATCCATCTTATTGACGACAACGGCGAACTGCCGGACGCCCAGCAAGGACAGCAGGTAGCCGTGTTTCTTCGACTGTTCTTTCACGCCTTCCAACGCATCGATCAGCAAAATCGCCGCCTCGGCGCGCGCGGCGCCGGAGATCATATTTTTGAGAAATTCTTTGTGGCCCGGCGCATCGATGATGATGAATTGGCGTCCTTTCCAGATGAAGAACGTGCGAGCCGTATCGATCGTGATGCCCTGCTCCTGCTCTTCCAGAAACGCATCGAACAGAAACGCATACTCAAATTCTTTTCCCTGCTGCCGACAAATCGCCTGCACCTTTTCGAGCTTGCCGTCCGGCAACGAGCCGGTATCGGCATAAAGCCGCCCCAGCAACGTAGACTTGCCGTGATCCACATGGCCCACGATCACGATGTTCAGACTCTCAGAAGGTTTGCTGACCACCATATTCATTGCTTCACTCCTCAGAATGCTCGAACGGGCTGACCAGCAAAACCGCAGGTGTGACTTGCGCGACTCGCCCCTCGCGCTTATCCCGCCGGTCTCGCAGTTTCACATGTACCCGTCTTTCCGCAACATCTCCATGCCGCGGCCTTCATCTTGCGCGCGGCCCGACCGCTCCGCCACCGTCGTGTGGCGAAGCTCTTCGATAATGTCGTCCACAGATTTCGCCGTCGACTTGATCGGCGTCGTACAGGGGGCACAGCCCAGGCTGCGATAGCGGGTGCCGTCGCCCTTGTCGAGATAGAGATCGATGAACGGAATGTTTTCGAGCTTGATGTATTCCCAAATATTGATTTCAGTCCAATCCAGCAGCGGATGGATACGGATGTGCGTGCCCGGAGGGAACGTCGTCTTATACTGATCCCAGAGTTCCGGCGGCTGATCACGAAAATCCCAATCCCCATGCTTGTCACGGGGAGAGAAATAGCGTTCTTTCGCCCTCGTCCCTTCTTCGTCCGCCCGCACCCCCAGAATGACGCCCGTGTACCCTTTATGTTCCAACAATTGTTTCAGCCCATTTGTCTTCAGCGCGGTACAGCACACGACGCGGCCCAGGGTGTGATTCATGCCGGCGGCCAGCGCCTCTTTGTTTTGACCGACGACCAAATCCAGCCCCCATTCACGAGCCAGCCTGTCGCGGTACTCGATCATGGCCGGAATCTTGTAGCTCGTATCGACGTGGAGCAACGGGAACGGCACGTGGCCGAAGAACGCCTTCCGGGCCAGCCATAACAGCACGGTGGAATCTTTGCCCATCGACCAGAGCATGCCGAGATGGTCGAAATGCTTGTAGGCCTCCCTCAAGATATAGACACTTTGATCTTCGAGTTGCCGGAGATGTTTCATGATTGCACTCTTTGGTTTTCGGTGTTCAGTTCACAGATTCGACTCATCACTCATTGCTTATACCTTGGCCGCAGCTACCGGTTCCTGCACCAGCTCATCCAGCTTACGCGCCGCCGCACCCTCTTCGATCGCCAACCGCGCCGTGAGATAGCCGGCGGCAAGCGAGTCGCTTTTCCCCGCCGCATAGAGCACCATCGCAGCATTCATGAGCACCCAATCTCTTGGCCCGCCCTGCGTCTTATTCTGAAGAATCCTCCGGAGCAGGTCCGCTTCCTTATCCCGCTGTGCCGGAGGAAACCCCGCCATCTCTCGCGTCGAGCCTGACGGCACGCCAAAATCCTTCGGGGCCACGCCCAGCGGCGCGATACGCTCATTCCGTAATTCGAGCACTCGCGTGACCGCCGAAAGAGACAATTCGGGATCACCCTCGACGCCACGAATCACCAGCCCGCGCGGACAACCGAGCATGCGCAAGGCTTCGACCGTTTTCTCAAAGTGCGGCGGATGCGACAATCCGACCACCTGAGAGGCGGCTCGAGCCGGATTCAGCAGCCTCGCAATCGGATGAAACACATTTCTGACTCCAAGCTCCTGACGCATTTCCAAAAATCGATAGACCGGGGGGTGGTAGAGGCCGATATCCAAATAGGCAAAGCCCTTTCTATTCAGTTCCTCGGTCGCCATCCTGGGCTCAAAGTCGATGGGAATGCCCAGCGCCTTGAGTACCCCGGCGCTGCCGGGCCGTCCAGGCACACCGTCATATCCATGCATCAGCACCGTGGCCCCGGCCGACGCCGCAACGATCGACGCGGCGATCAACGCATGGAACGTATCCTGTTTGCCGGCATAACTGGGGATATCGACCAAGGCGGCATCCCGCGACACAGCAAGCGGCGGCACATATTGCCGGGCGGCAGCGGCCATGGCGGCCAATTCCGTAACCGACTCCGACTTGAACCGCATGGCGATCAAGAACGCCCCCACCTGCGCCGGGGTCGCGGCCCCTTCGATCAACGCCTTGATGGCCTGCTTGGACTCTTCCCACGTCAAATCCTTGGATACTTTGGGGCCCTTCGCAATTTTGGCAATGATGTCTTGAATGGGCATTGTTACGCCTTGTGCAACCCGCACTCCGTCTTGGTGAAGTTTTTCCAGCGGCCAGCTCGTGGATCGTCGCCGTCTGCAACCGGTGCAGTGCAATGGGTACAACCGATACTGGGATAATTCCGATCGTGCAGCGGATTATAGGGAACTTCATAGACCTTGATGTAGGTCCAGACATCAGTCCACGTCCAGCGCGCCAGGGGATTCACTTTCACAAGACCAAACTTGCCGTCCCACTCAATCAACCCGGCGTCGGCCCTGGAGGGGGCTTGGTCGCGCCGGATGCCGGTGATCCAGGCTTCGTACCCTTGTAACACACGGGTCAACGGCTCGACCTTCCGTAATTGGCAGCAGCGGTCGGGCTCTTTCGTCCACAAGGCATCGCCGTATTGGGCCGCCTGACGTTCCGGCGTGAGCAGTGAGGTGACTTGTATCACCTGTGTCGGCTTCAAGTGATAGCGCTCGATGATGCGGTCTCTTGTCGCATACGTCTCCGCAAACAAAAAGTCCGTATCCAGGTAGAACAGGGGTACGGACGGGTCCAGGCGATGAATCATATCGACCAAGACGACATCTTCCGCACCGAAGCTGCATGCAAGGATAAGCCTGCCCGCATAGCGCGGGAGCACAGCCGCCAACACATCCTGGGGCTGCTGTGATTCGAGTGAATCACTCCATCCCTTGAGATCGGCCTTGCGGTCGGCCATCGACCCGGCTCCGTCGTGTGACACCATCATCACCCTGACTTCCTCTTACTCACCGACCTTCTCGACCAGTACTCGATAATGACTCGCTTCCGATTCCAGCGCCTCTTGGAGCAACACTTTGTGGCCATCGTTCTTGAGGCTCATCGGCACATTCTTGATCGGCTCACCCGCATCCAGCCAGACTTCCAGCTGCTCGCCGGCATCCATCATTTCCAATTTCAGCTTCGTCTTCACGTAATTGAGCGGACAGGCCACGCCACGCAGGTCGTACACCGGCGCGCCGGCCTGAGCCGGAACAGCCGTGGTCACCTCGGCTGGCGCCGGCGGGGCCGGCGCTTGTACTTCCTGCACCGGGGCCAATTTCAGATCCTTGCCCATCTGTTCGGTCGCCGCCCGACAGGCATCGACGAATCCCTTTGCAAAGGCCATCTTTTCGCGCGCCGATTGCTCCGTCGTCTCCTTCGGACCGAGATCACCAACGGTCTGATTCAAATTCCTGTAGATCGGAGACACCATGCCCTTTTGGGCAATCCGGCTGTCGAATTCAATGAAGGTTTCGGAATCGGTCGATGGCTCAAGCCCCTCCGTCACCAGCAATGCTTTGGCCGCCGCCAGCACCGCACGGTACGACTTGTTCACGGAGACGGAATACTGGTGATTGTCCACCAGGAGTTTCGCCTGGTAGAGCTCCTGATCGGCTTCGAGAATGCCGTTTTCGATCATTTCAAGGGCACCTCCGGCGCATTCGCCCGGCCCAAGATCTTCGAGAATAAACTCGTCTTCCCCCTCCCAATCATAATAATAGGTCGAGTCCTCCTCATAGGCCGGAACGATCGTGTAGGGGATCAATTCATCCTTCAATTTGTTTTTCCCCACACGGACGATGAAGCCCGGAAGGCCTTCGTTCGCCAGGCGGTCGCGGCGATAGACATCGATTAAATGAGTGAGCGCAGCCGGCACCGCTTTGGCCGGCAGTTTGACCGTCATCTGGCCGATACGGGGCGTGCCGTTGACGGAACCGCCCAGATGCAATTCATAGTGCGGGGCGACATGGTTCCCCAGGCGTTTGCCGACCCCGTGCAGGCCGATCGTAGAAATGTGGTGCTGCGCGCAGGAATTGTGGCAACCGCTGATTTTCACATCGACGCCCGCCAGGTCCTCCGGCACCCGGCCTGCCGGAAACACCTCGGCCAGCGCACGTGCCAGTCCCTTGGAGGATGTAATGCCCAATCCGCAAGTATCGGTGCCGGGACAGGCAATAATATCCTCGACCAATTCGGCTCCCGGGTCGGCCAAGCCGTGCAGGGACAGATCGTCGTAGAGAGCCTCGACCTGACTCTCGGGAATCCATCGGATTACGAGATTCTGATTGATCGTGGTCCGGAGATTGCCATTGGAATAGCGCTCCGCAAGATCCGCCACAACGAGCAGCTGCTCCGACGTAATGTCGCCCATGAACAATTTGACGGCTGCAGTGGCGTATCCAGCTTGCTTTTGCGGCACCACGTTTGTCCGTTTCCACATCTGAAACGGTGTCTCATGCCCGATGTGACCGGCATGTCCATTTCCATTCGTTGCAGCAGGGCTCGATCCGCTTTTAGCCGGCATGATCAGCGCCGTCGGTTCATCCTGATGTTGGAGGAGCCGAATCCCCTGATCCTTGGGAAGACTGTGACCCATCGAGGCATAGGCCGCTTCCCATCGACGCTTGAATTCCTCGAACCCCAATTTATCGATGACGAACTTCAGACGGGCCTTATTCCGGTTCTTCCGATTACCCAACGTATCGAACACTTTGATGACCGCTTCAATACTCGGAATCAGCTCATCCATCGGCGTAAATTCGCGCAACAGTTGCGCGACGCGCGGCGCAGACCCGAGCCCGCCGCCAGCCACCATACGGAAACCGATGGCTCCGTCCGCCCGCTTGGCGGCCAGAAGCCCAATGTCGTGGATAGGAGTCAGAGCGCAATCGTGCGCGCATCCCGAAAAAGCGATCTTAAACTTCCGCGGCAAACTCTGATTGAGCGGATTGCGCAGAAGATGGTAGGCAATCGTCTTCGCATAGGGAGTGACATCGAAGACTTCGCCCCGGCAGACACCGGCTAAGTGGCACGCCGTGACATTGCGCACCGTATTGGCGCAGGCTTCCCTCGTCGTCAGTCCGACCTCGGCCAACCCCCGCATAATCGCCGGCACGTCCTTCAGCTCGACGAAATGGAGCTGGATGTCCTGACGCGTCGTGACATGGCCGACCCCTGTGGCGTACCGGTCGGCTAACTCCGCAACTTGGCGGAGCTGATTGGCGGAAATCCCTCCGAACGGAATTTTGATCCGCACCATCTGCACACCAGGCTGCCGCTGCCCATAAATTCCGTGCTGCAGACGGAACGGCCGGAAAAGATCCGGGGAACCATCGCCGGCGATCAACCGCATGGCTTCGGCTTCAAAAGTATCGATTTCTTCAGCAATGGAAGGCGGAATAGGAACGGTCTTGATGTCGACTGTCTTCAGGCGTTGGGGAGTCATTGGCGCATCTCCTCTCACTCACGTTCCCGCAGAACACTCTTTTAAGCGGATGCCGATCGTTATCCTAATTTCTATATGTGGTACATCGGATTACGGTGCTGTTCGATCGCACGCTGGCGGCTGGCCAACTCATTGATCGTAATTCGATGGAGCACCTCATGTTCGGCTTCGGCCACTTGCTTCCAGACATCCCCAAGCAACAATTCCTGTTTGGGAAGATGCCGGTCGAAGGCCGAGTCCCGATGGACGGCATGATGAAGCACCGGCCCATCCAACACTTCGAGAATATCTGCAACCGAAAGAGCTGATGGCTCTTTGAGCAGGAGATAGCCGCCTTGCGAGCCCCGGAGACTATCAATAAGCCCTGCCTTCTTCAAGGAATGGAGGACCTGTTCGAGAAATTTGATTGGGATCGCCTGCCGTTTTGCTATGGCTCTAGCCTGAACTGGAACATCTTTCCCATTCATGGCCAGGTCAATAACCGCCATAATTCCATATGTTGTGCGTCGAGACACTTTCATTCTTTACTATTCCTGTATGAATTGTGCCAATATCTACATCTTTGCCAACCTGGCTGTCAAGTGGCAGCTCACCCATAGATCCGTGGCGTTTCTACAGTACGACACAATTCGCTGCTCCTCACTTCGTTATCCGTATAGCGTGAAACCCGTATCGTCGGCGATGCGACGCCTGCGGCTTTGCCGCGAGGCGAGCGGGCACCCGACAGCGAAACCAGTGTCACAATATTTTTGATCCCACGATAACCGGAAAGGCTTGCAGGGAGCACTCCGGAAGCCTGTCTCCATAAAATTCAATTGACATCGTTGGCACCCTGGGCAATAATCCGCCCTCTTCTTCGCGTGGTGCCTTCATGGCGGGTTCTTCATCTGGCTTTTCCATTCTGCTGCTGACTGCGGATACCGAGATACAGGCTCAGTTCAGGCAGGCTTTTAAGGACGCGTCTGTCACTATCGTACGAGATGCGGCGGCCTTTCAAAAAGAGACGGCGAAACATCAGTTTGATGCTGTGGTGATGGAGTCCCGCGGCACCCATGAAGGAGCGATGCCGCTTCCCAGTCATATCGATCCGTCTCGCAGCCTGGTCATCACCGGCTCACGCACGGTGCTGAAAAGAACGGTAAAAGCCCTCCAGCTCTTGAATCAGCACAACGGGTCCATCCCCCAGCAGGGAAAGATCCGGGACGCCTCCCTGGAGAGCTACCTCGATATGAAGATGGGCGATTTCGTGAAAGGCATGAGGAACGGATCGGCGAAAAACCTGCACCCGATTCTGATTTCAGCCGTCGAACGCCCCTTGATTACGTCCGCGCTTGAAGAGACGCAGGGGAATCAGATTCAAGCAGCCGAGCTGCTGGGACTGAACCGGAACACATTGCGAAAAAAGATCGCGGCATTGCATATTCCTTTGAAACGCACGAGGGCCAAAACACGCCGGAGGGCGTAACGCCTCTTTATCCATGAGGTATCGTCAATCCGGACTTATTGTTTCAACACCCACCAAGGAGGGAACTCGATGACAAAGGAAGAACTCATTGCGAAAATGGCCGCCTCGGCCGGGATCACGAAAGTCGCTGCCGGCACCGCCCTTGAGGCGTTCACCGGCGCAGTCACGTCCTCGCTCAAGAAAGGCCGGCGCGTGTCGCTCGTCAACTTCGGCACCTTTACCATCTCTAAGCGGAAGGCACGGATGGGGAGAAATCCTCGAACCGGTGAAGCACTCCGTATCCCTGCCGCCAAGGTACCCAAGTTTTCAGCCGGTAAGGAGCTGAAGTCGGCCGTACGATAGACTGAGCCGGCGATCGATTTCACAAAGAGAAGGCGGCCCCTCTCGACATGGGACGGATGCCGTCTTCTCTTTGCTTTTCTTGACACTTCGGGCACCCGTATATTAGCATGCGCGGCTGTACGATAGGCGCGTAGCTCAGGGGGAGAGCGCTACCTTGACACGGTAGAGGTCGACGGTTCAAGACCGTCCGCGCCTACCACTCGGCCGAGGCATCCGCGTACCTCTCGGAGGCGGGGTGCCTTTGTCATTTTTTGTGCGTACATCGGCTCGCATCCACGATGAACATTACGATTAAAGACGGGCTCAGCAAAGATGTCCAGACCGGCCAGACGGTGGGAAACGCCCTGTCCGCGTTAGGAATCTCTCTGGGCACGGATATATTGGCGGCACGCGTCAATGGAACCGTCATGGATCTCTCGCGCCCCTTGTCGGAAGACGCGACGATTGAGCCGCTCCGGTTCGACAGCCCGGAAGGCCGTGAAGTCTACCGCCACAGCAGCACTCACCTCATGGCGCAAGCCGTGAAGGAGCTGTTCCCGACGGCTCAATTGACGATCGGGCCGGCACTGGAAGACAGCTTCTATTATGATTTCGCCTATGATCGGCCGTTTACACCGGAGGACCTTGCCAGCATCGAAGAGCGCGCCCGTGAGATCGCCAGGCGCACGCTGCCGATCGCCAGACGGGAGTTTTCCAAGCAGGACGCGATTGAATTCTTCAGGGCGCGCGGCGAAAAGTACAAGGTCGAGCTGATCGAGGGGTTCCCCGACGGAGAGCCGATTTCAGCGTATACGCAAGGGGACTTCGTGGATTTGTGCCGTGGCCCGCACTTGCCTTCCACCGGCCATATCGGCGCCTTTAAACTCCTGACCACCGCGGGGGCCTATTGGCGCGGCGACGAACGCAATCCTATGCTCCAGAGGATCTACGGCACCTCGTTTCCGACGAAAGCGGAACTCGACGCGCATCTGGCCAGGCTGGAAGAAATCAAGCGGCGCGACCACCGCAAGGTCGGCAAGGATCTGGACTTGATTTCCGTCCAGGATGAGATCGGCCCCGGGCTGGTGCTCTGGCACCCCAAAGGCGCGGCGATCAGGCTCCAAATAGAAAATTTCTGGCGCGAGCAGCATATCAAAGGCGGATACGAGCTGGTCTATTCTCCCCATGTCGCTCGCCTTGATCTGTGGAAAACCAGCGGACATCTCGATTACTACCGCGAGAACATGTTCGCGTCGATGAAGCTGGAGGGCAGCGAATATCAGCTCAAGCCGATGAACTGCCCCTACCACATCATGATCTACAAGTCCCATCTCCGCAGCTATCGGGACCTGCCCATCCGCTACGGCGAATTGGGGACCGTCTACCGCTACGAGCGGACCGGTGTCCTGCACGGCTTATTGCGCGTGCGTGGCTTTACCCAGGACGACGCCCATTTGTTCTGCCGGCCCGACCAGATTGAGACCGAAGTCAGCCGCGTGCTGGACTTCACGTTTTTCATTTTGCAGACATTCGGATTCACGGATTTTGAAGTCTTTCTCTCGACGAGGCCCAAAGAATCGGTGGGTGCCGATGAACATTGGACACTGGCCACCAGCGCGCTGGAGGCGGCGATCAAGAGCCGGAACATCGCCTACCGCCTGGACCCCGGCGGCGGCGCCTTCTACGGCCCGAAGATCGACATCAAGATCAAGGATGCCCTGGGCCGCTCGTGGCAATGCTCCACCATCCAAGTCGATTTCAACAACCCCGAACGTTTCGAATTGAGTTATATCGGCGAGGACGGGAAGGCCCACCAGCCCATCATGATCCACCGGGCCTTGATGGGCTCGATCGAACGGTTCTTCGGAATTCTGATCGAGCATTACGGCGGGGCGTTCCCCGCGTGGCTGGCACCGGTACAAGCCACGGTCATGAATATCACCGATAACCAGCGTGACTATGCAGCCGCCGTCACGGCGCAATTGAAAAGCGCCGGCTTCCGGGCCGAAGCCGACATCCGCAATGAAAAGATCGGGTTCAAGATACGCGAAGCGGAGAAGGCGAAAGTTCCGTTTATGCTGGTGGCGGGAGATCGCGAGGTCCAAGGCGGGACCGTCTCGGTCAGAGGCCGAAGCGGGGCAAACCTCGGAAGCATGACGGTCGTCCAGGTCTTAGATCTATTGCGCGCCGAGACCGCGCGCCTGCGGCAGGACAATTAACACTGACACGAGGAGGTGGCTTATCGTTCCCAAACTGCGCGTGAATCGTGAAATCCGGGTCCGGGAAGTGCGGGTCATCGGCCCAGAGGGAGAGCAACTCGGTATTCTCCCCACACCGGATGCCCTTCGCCAGGCACAAGAAGGCGGCTACGATTTGGTCGAAGTAGCCCCCACCTCGGTGCCGCCGGTCTGCCGGATCATGGACTATGGCAAATACAAATACGAGCTCAGCAAGAAGGACCATCAGAACCGGCGCCATCAGAAGTCCACGCAGGTGAAGGAAGTCAAGCTGCGGCCGCGCACAGACAAACATGATTTGGAGATCAAGATTCGGCAGATGAAGACGTTCCTGGAGGAGGGCAACAAGACCAAAGTCACCCTCACCTATCGGGGGCGCGAAATGGCCAACCAGGAAATGGGCCGGTCGGTGATGAATTCGGTGATCGCAGAGCTCACGCAGTGCGGCACGATCGAATATGCCCCCCGCATGGAGGGACGCAGTTTGATTATGATCGTGGCGCCGAAGAATTGACGAATGTGACGCAGCAATCGGCATAACCAAAGGAATGTAGCGTATGAAAATGAAAACACACAAAGGCGCCAGTAAACGATTCTCCAAAACGGGAAGCGGAAAAATCGTCCGGCGCAAAGCGGGCAAGCGCCATCTGCTATCCCACAAGAGACACGATCATAAGCGCCGCCTGGGCGGCACGGCGATCGTCGATGCCACGTCCACCGCGGTATTAAGGCAGCTGCTCCCACGCTGATCGTTCAGCACAGGGAGTTCTTTTAGAACGAAAAGGAGTATGGAATCATGCCTCGCGCAAAAGGCGGACCGAAAACAAGACATCGGAGAAACAAACGGCTGAAGCGGGAAAAGCCGGCTGTTCCGTTCGGCTACAGAGAGCGTCGATAAGGGGCTGGTCTACGCCTACGTCGGACGCAAGGACAGAAAGGGCGATTTCCGCCGGCTCTGGACCGCGCGCATCAGCGCCGCAGTGCGGAACCACGGGCTGACCTACAGCCGATTCATCAATGCCCTCAAGAAAGCGAATGTGTTGCTGGATCGCAAAGTCCTGTCGGACATGGCGATCAAGGACGCCGTCGGATTTGAAAAGCTCTGCGGGCTCGCCAAGCAGCACATGACCCCGGCTGCGGCATAAGTCGCAAGGGCTCTTTCGATAAAAGAGAAGAGGGAGTGACAACCTGTCGCTCCCTCTTTCTGTATTGGTCAGGATCTAATCAGACACCCCTGCCCTATCGAACTGCCGTTCACAAAGACCTGCCAGATACGACAGACTACCGTCCCGCTCGTCCCTCCTGTCCTTTCTTGCTCCTCTCGAGAGCCTGACTGCAAGTGTCGGAAGTAGACGTGCAATGAGCGACCGGTTATTGCACAGCACGAAGAATATGCTAGTGGCGACTAATCTCGTATGTGGGAGAATGGCCGGCTGATTATTTTGGCTCCGCCCAACTTGGCAACAAACTGTTCGGTGGTGTGACGCAGACGTGGCATACGGCCCTCCTTTCGGCCCGACCCTAACATAGGATCTGGACCCGTTTAAGGGGGCGAGGTCAGTGCATAGTGGCCCTGTCCTCAGTTCGGCGGCGATTTGACGCACCGTCAGCCTGGGGCGTCGAGCATGGCCACGGCTTCTCGTTCGTACTCGGCTGAACCCTTCCATCGTGCTCCCATCACACCCACATTATGGACCTTCAGTCCGGTGTCCGTAACATCGGGGCAGAACCCGTGCTCGATTAACTTTGGTATGGTTGTGCCTTCCCTATGGACTGACTGTATTCAGAATTGACCGTACGGCTTCTCGCCTTAAGTGGCGTAAATAAATTAAGAATCCCCGTTCGCTAGCACATCGCTGGCTTCGGCATGCAGTTTGCTCTCTGGCTATCAGGTGAGTGGCTCAGCCTCTTTCTAATCATAAGGATGTGGTACATGATACACGCTACTACTGATCTCTATGAGAAGCGATGGAGTCCACGGCAATACATGATTCTCCCGATTCAGTGTCAGTTGTCCCGGAAAGATAAAACCAGCGTGGGATGGGTGAGAGACCTTTCGAACATCGGCGCCGGTGTGATCAGCAACCTCACACTGACGGCTGGTGATCAACTCACATTTGCATTGCCCAAGGAGGGCGGGCCGGAAATGAAGCTGGCTGCGACGGTCAGGTGGAGGCAGGGTCTGCTTCTTGGCGTTGAATTTAAGCCGACGCCGAGAACTAGCCTCCTGACCAGCCGGAAGTTTTTGTGCCACCTCCAAATGATAGCGTTCAGCTCGCAAGCCGGAGGGTTTCGGGAGCCGGTTACTGACCTCTGCCCTGTGCAATAACCGGGACTGCTGGATTCTGGCATTACCAGAGACCACCGAGAACTACGAGGGTCTGCTCGGGTTCAAACGGCAGCCATCGGATAGGAAAGAACTGATCGGAGACTCGCTTACGCCCGATCGGTCAGCTGAGACAGGTTCACATCGAACGAAACGACAGGGACGCCGATTTGCCAGCGTTCCAGAACCTCGGGATGGACTTCGCCGATCACGCCGACGGGTTTGCCGGCCACGATGATGTGTCCCGCCCGGCCTTCCAGGAACGAAGGATGTTGCACCGGCTCCAGGCTGTATTCTTGCCCGAGATGGTAAAACAGTACATCGAGGCAGGAGTGGATCTCGGAGAAATGCGCGGTCGCATGGGCAAGAACGGCGCCGAGGACCGTATCCGTGCGTGATCCCAACTCATGGGCAGTGTCCGGAATCGCCACGTCGCCCGCCTCGAAGAGACGATGGGGATAGAAGGCTCTGTTTGAGGCGGCTTCGACACGAAGCAGCGACGGCAACATCCATTGCCGTAGAGCGGAGAACGTCACCGCCATCGCGTTGTCGACTTCGACCATCTTGCCCCAGCCCGTTCCATCGAGCCGCATGGCGGTGGAATAACTCTCCGGCGAACCGAGGATGTTGGAGATGATTTCCTGAAACCCCAGCCCGACCATCAACTCACGCGCCCGATCAGAGGTCTGTTCGATGCGCGACAGCCCCCCCACCGTAAACTGCGCAGGCATTTCAGGTGCGAATGATCCATAGCCGCAGCTCATCGCCACATCCTCGACGACATCCATCTCGTGCATGAGATCCTGCCGATAGGGCGGCAACTTCGCCTTCACCGTGCTCTTGGCGGCTGACACGTCGTAGCCATAGGTTTTGAGGGCCTGGGTCACGGTCTTCCCGCCGAGTGCCTGACCCAGTGCGCGCTCGATCGTCTCGATGCGGATCGACCGCGGCTTCCCAAGATCCTGCGGCGTCAGGACCTGCCGGCCCAGCGGTGTCTTGTGCGGATACTGTACGGCAACCGGCTCGATCATGGCTCCGCGATCGGCGAGGTTGACGGCAAAGATATTCAGGGTCAACACCACCATCGCTAGATCAGTCCCCGTCACTTCCACGAACAGTTCGTCATCCCCCACCCGCACTTCCCCGATCTCTCGGCTGTTGATGATCGGCGGAAAGGACAGCGGTTGGCGCTTCGCGTCGCGCAGAATCGGCAGGCGGCTGTGCCCGGCCAGGATACGCCCGTGCTCCAACCCCTTCGGATGGACCATCAGGATTTCGGACAGCGTCATCACCGTTTCCATACCCAACGGCGTGAACCGCGCTTCA
>LNFM01007576.1_pt1 | contig 16896 bp, 15 predicted proteins | sample 596031 | NCBI WGS metagenome assembly LNFM01 (sample SAMN04254537, study PRJNA301005) | activated carbon metagenome | isolation source: dual media filters at the Ann Arbor, Michigan drinking water treatment plant | place: USA: Ann Arbor
CCGGCAGTCGGCCACTGGACTAAACCGCTCGCGCGGTAGGCGATCCGGGTGAGGCCGTGGCGGTTCGCAGCGCCGCCAGTTCTGCGAAGTTGACGAGCGAGGCAATCCGCCTCGTTCATCAACGGAGCTGCAACCATGGACACCACCACCCGCGCGGCCTCGCCGCTGCGTCAGCGCATGCTCGAAGACATGCGCATGCGCAAGCTGGAGCCCCGGACCCAGGAAGGCTACATCCGCGCCGTACGCAAGTTGACCGCTTATCTTCAGCGCTCGCCTGACACAGCCACGGTCGAGGACCTGCGCAACTTCCAGCTGCACCTGGTCGACACCGGCACCTCTCCCATCACGCTCAACGCGACGCTGACGGGGCTGAAGTTCTTCTTCGACATCACCCTGGGCCGCGGTGAGCTGATGGCCCGGATGCAGCCGGTGAAGCTGCCGCGCACAGTGCCCGTCGTGCTGAGCATGCAGGAGGCCGCGGCGCTGATCGCCGCGGCGCGCAACATCAAGCACCAGGCGGCGTTGTCAGTGGCTTACGGCGCCGGTCTGCGTGCCAGCGAGGTGTGCCGGCTCAAGGTTGGCGACGTCGACAGCCAGCGCATGGCGCTGCGTGTCGAGCAGGGCAAGGGCGCCAAGGATCGCTACGCCATGCTCAGCCCGGTGGTGCTGCAGCGGCTGCGCGCTTGGTGGCGCATCGGCCATGCCCAGGGCAAGATCCTGCCCGGCGGCTGGCTCTTCCCGGGACTGGATGTGATGGAGCCGCTGAGCGCGCGGCAGCTCAACCGCGCCGTGCACGACGCTGCTGCTGCCGCAGGCATCGCCAAGCGCGTGACCACGCACACGCTGCGTCACTCCTTCGCCACCCATCTGCTGGAGCGCAAGGTCGACATCCGCGTGATCCAGGTGCTGCTGGGCCACAAGAAGCTGGAGACGACATCGATCTACGCCCACGTGGCCACCGACCTGCTGCGCGAGGTGATCGGCCCGCTGGAGGAGTTGCCGCCCTCGTCGTGAGGGTGCCGCCGTGGGGCGGCCCACCCTGGAGGTCGCCGACATCTTCCGCGTGCACGGCCCGGCCTGGCGTGAGACGCAACGCGGCCATCTGAGCCTGGCCCAACTCAAGGTGATGTCGGCCATCACCCAGTGCCGAACGGCGGCACTGGGCGGCCATGCGCTGCGCTGCCAAGGCTGCAGCGCCGATCAGATCGCCTACAACTCGTGCCGCAACCGGCATTGCCCGAAGTGCCAGAGCACGGCAGCCCAGCGCTGGCTGGATGCGCGCCAGGCTGACCTGCTGCCGGTCGAGTACTACCACGTGGTCTTCACGCTGCCCGCACCCATCGCGGACCTCGCGTACCAGAACAAGGCCGCCATGTATGGGCTGCTGTTCGATGTGGCCGCCGAGGTCCTGCAGACCATCGCCGCCGATCCCAAGCACCTGGGCGCGCGCATCGGCGCGACGCTGGTGCTGCACACCTGGGGCTCGGCGCTGACGCACCACCCGCATGTTCACGGCATCGTGCCCGGCGGTGGGGTCTCGCCCGATGGCACCCGGTGGGTCGCATGCCGGCCGGGCTTCTTCCTGCCGGTGCGCGTGCTCTCCAGGTTGTTCCGACGACGCTTCCTTGAAGCACTACAGATCCTGCACCAGGCCGGCAAGCTGCAGTTCTTCGGCGAGCACGGGGCACTGGCACAGCCCCAAGCGTTCAGGCAGTGGCTGGCACCGATGCGCCAGTGCGAGTGGGTGGTCTACGCCAAGCGACCGTTCGCCGGGCCCGCAGCGGTGCTGGCCTACCTGTCGCGCTACACGCACCGCGTAGCGATCTCCAACAGCCGCTTGCTCGCCCTGGACGAGCGCGGCGTGACGTTCCGATGGAAGGACTACCGCGCCAAGGGCAACACGCGCCACAAGGCGATGACGCTCAGCCCCGAGGAGTTCATGCGCCGCTTCCTGCTGCATGTGCTGCCCGGCGGGTTCCACCGCATCCGGCACTATGGGTTGTTGTCCAACGGCGGGCGCAGGCTCGGCCTGGCCACAGCACGGCAGTTGCTCGGGGTGCATATCCATTCCACGATGGCCAGCGCGGCCGAAGATGCCGCACCAGACCAGACCGAGGCGAAGCCGCCCACCTTCGTGTGCCGCCACTGCGGGTGCGCAATGATCGTCGTGCAATTGCTTGTCCGCGAGCCTTGCATCCGTGCGCCGCCCAGGGTGACAGCAAGATGATCCATTTGCCTGTTCAACGACATCTGCCGCCCGACGGCAGACGGGCAGACTCGTGCCGGCACACGCTCGGCCATGACCAGGGGCACAGAAGGCGTCCGATCTATCGTCGCGTTGGGCCTCATCATCCGCTTTGCCGGACTCCCTTCGCACACCGGACATCGTCACCGAGCGCGGTCACCCAGGCTGCGCAGCGCCAATCGCCATAGCGACCCGGCCTTCGATAACCACCGTGGCGTGCGCCGCGGTTTCCTCCCTCGAGGCTTGTCCGACACCTGCCCTTAGGCTGGTGCAGATCGCTGCATTGACGCGTGCGCGGGCAGGTGTCCGACAACCCTTAACATTAGCGGTCGCTAACCACTGGCAGCTATTCGGCATCCGAATTGGCCACAAGCAGCCAGCGATCGGGAGCAAGATGGGAGTGCGACAGAGTCGGACGAGCGCAAGCCGTAGCGACCGAGTCCTTCATGGTGAGTCACCGGTGCGTGGAGCGCCGCTGCTAGGCGGACCGCGCGGGGGCGGATGGCTTGCGGTATAGCCGAGATGCTCGCCCTCCCACCCCGGGCGTCAGGTCATCTGACCTCACCAACGCCTATTCCCGGCGATCAAGGGCGCCAAGTCGGCTCCCGTCGTTGCCGGGCACGTCACGTTCGCGCCGAACCACACAGGACCGCAAACATCTCACCGCATTCGCAATCAGCATCAAACGAACCGCCAGCAGCGGAACAATGGCTAGGCGTTGTCCCGGAGACCCCTGCCATGAACGTTTCGACGGCCTTTCAAGCCTTGCTGACGCTTGCACCAGTAGTGCTTGCAATCAACCCTGCCCATGCCCAGTCCGTGTCGGAGCCCCTACCCTGTCGTACGGTAAGCATCGTCGCGCCGTTTCCGCCAGGCTCGACCACCGACACCATCGCGCGCGCCCTGAGCACCAAGCTGTCCACCGACCTTGGACGGGCCGTCGTGATCGAAAACAAGCCAGGTGCGGAGGGGCAGCTCGCCGCCACTGACGTGATGCGCAGCCCGCCCAACGGCTGCCGCCTGCTGTTTGCCACCTCCGGCAACCTGTCGGTGGCGCCGCAGCTGCGAACTCCGCCGCCGTACGATCCGCGCAAGGACTTCACGGCCATCGCCGACGTGGGCCGCTACACCTACATCCTGTACGTGCGGCAGCAGTTCCCCGCCAACGCGTTCTCGGAGTTCATCGCCGCCGCCAAGTCCGCGCCGGGGCGCTATACCTATGGCACGGGATCCAACACCAACTTCCTGGCCTTCGGCTACATCGGCCAGCTGACCGGCACCGAACTGCGGCGCGTCCCCTACCGTGGCGAGCCGCCCGCGTTCACCGACTTGATCGGCGGGCAGATCGACGCCATCGTCGCTACCACCATGGGCGTGCCCTTCGTGCGCGACCACAAGCTGAAGGCGTTGGCCGTGATGTCGCGCGAGCGGAGTCCGCTGCTGCCCGAGGTGCCCACCTTCGCCGAAGCGGGCCTGAAGAACTTCGACATCGTGCCGTGGGCCGGAATCGTGGGCCCGGCGAAGATGGAATTCGCCACGGTGACGTTGCTGACGGCCGCCTTGAACCGGGCCCTCGCGGACCCCGCGGTCCAATCCGCCGCCGCCAAGGCCGGCTTTCTCCTCACACCTTCGACGCAAGAGCAGTTCAAGGCCCTGATCGCCGAACAGCACACCGTCTACGGCGACAAGGTAAGGCAACTCGGTCTCACAGCGGAGTGAGCGGCCTCCTCACCGGGGCCGCGGAGCGTCGCCCGATCTCCTCGCCCGAGGCGCTGGACGCCCTCGTCGGCCAGGAAATCGCCGTCTCCTCGTGGCTGCAGATCGACCAGGAGCGCATCGACTGTTTTGCCGACGCCACCGGCGATCGCCAGTGGCTGCATGTCGAGCCGGAGCGGGCGGCGCGCGGTCCCTTCGGGACGACCATCGCGCACGGCTTTCTCACGCTGTCGTTGCTGCCAGTGCTGCTGGACGCCGCCATTGAATTCCAGCATATGAAGATGGGCGTCAACTATGGCCTGAACAAGGTGCGCTTCACGGCCCCCGTGCCAGTGGGCTCGCGCATCCGCGTGCGCGCCAGGCTGCTGGCGAGCGAACCTCTGCCCGAGCTCGAAGGCACGCCCGGCCGGCAGATCGTCTGGCAGCTGACGGCGGAGCGCGAGGGCTCGACCAAGGCGGTCTGCGTCGCCGAGACAGTCAGTCGGCGTCACTGGGGAAACGAGCATGTACAGCACGCTTGAACTCAGCATCGCCGACGGCGTCGCCACGCTCGTCCTGAACCGTCCCCGGCAGCGCAACGCCATCGACATGGCGATGCGCCAGGAGCTACTGCAGGCAGTCCACCAGATGGCGCGCGACCCGCAGGTGCAGGCCGTGGTCCTTACCGGTGCCGGAGGCCACTTCTGCGCCGGCGGCGACGTCAAGTCCATGGGCAAGATCGCCCGCGCCGAGAATGGGCGGCAGCGCATGCTGGACCTGCAGCCGCTGGTGCTTGCCCTGCTGCAATTGGACAAGCCGCTGGTGGCGGCAGTCGAAGGCGTTGCACTGGGTGCGGGATTTGGTCTGGCGCTGACCGCCGATTTCATCGTCGCGGGCGGCGACGCGCGCTTCTGCTGTTCGTTCGCCCGGGTGGGCTTGGTGCCCGACTTCGCCAGTGCCTTCACCCTGCCGCGCATCCTGGGTCTGCAACGTGCCAGGGCGCTGGTCTTCTCGGCGCGCGAACTCCCGGCGACGGAGGCGCTGCAGCAAGGACTCGTCAGCGAAGTATGCGACTCAGGCGCGGCGTTGCGGCGGGCGCGCGAGCTTGCGCTGCTGCTGGCCAACGGCTCGCCCACGGCGTTCAGTCTGGCTAAGCGCATGTTGTTGGCATCGTTCCAATCCGACGTCGGCACGATGCTGGGAATGGAAGCGGACGCCCAGGGCATTGCCTACACGAGCGACTACCACACCGACGCCGTGCAGCGCTTCTTCGCCAAGGAAGCGCCCCGGTTGAGCTGGCCCGCGCCCGCATCCGAACCTAAGACCGCTTAAGTCTGAAAGGGCTCCAACAAGGTGTTGGACTCGACACCAGGCGCTGCCGATACTGGCTGTGACTTCACCACTGAAGGAACAACCTCATGTTCTGCCCCGACGTCTTGAAAGGCCAACGCATCCTGGTCACCGGCGGAGGTACGGGCCTTGGCCGTGCGATGAGCGAGCGCCTGCTGGAGCTGGGTGCACAGGTGCACATCTGCGGACGCCGCGGCTCGGTGCTGGAAGAGGCCGCCGACGCCATGGAAAGGCTCACCGGCACGCGTCCCACCTACTCCGCGTGCGACCTCCGCGATCCCGCCTCCGTGAGCGCGATGGTCGACGAGGCGTGGACGCACGGCCCGCTCACCGGCCTGCTGAACAACGCCGCCGGCAATTTCATCAGCCGCACCGAGGACCTATCCCCTCGCGGCTTCGACGCCATCGCCAATACGGTATTTCACGGTACCTTCTATGTGACGCACGCCGTGGGCAAGCGCTGGATCGCCGAGAAACTCCCGGGCAGCGTGGTCTCGATTGTCGTCACCTGGACGCGCACCGGCGCCCCCTTCGTCGTGCCTTCGGCCATGTCCAAGGCCGGTGTCGAGACCATGACGCGCTCGCTCGCCATCGAATGGGGCCGCTACGGCATCCGCCTCAACGCCATCGCCCCCGGCATCTTCCCCACCGAGGGCGCCACCGCGCGCCTGCGCCCAGGCGCAGACCCGCACTCGCGCGAGCGCAAGGGCAACCCGACGGGGCGCCTGGGCGAGCTTCCGGAACTGGCCAACCTGGCCACCTTCTTGTTCGCCGACGGCTGCCGCTGGTTGACCGGCGAGACCATCGCCATCGACGGCGGCCAGCACCTGGCCCAGGGCGCGTACTTCACCGACTACCTCGAGTGGTCCGACACGCAGTGGGCCGATGCCCGCGAGCGCATCAGGGAACAGAACGAGAAGGACAAGGCCATGCGCACCGTCAAGGCGGCTTCGGACAAGGTGCCCACGTGATGGGCGAGTACGAGCCCCTCCAGGCCTCGCCTTACGCAACGTACGCCGGCTACCTGCGCCAAGGCCAGCTGGCCTACCAGATCGCTGCCAACGGACAGGTCGTCTTCTTCCCGCGTGTTGCGGCGCCGGGCAGCGGCAACACGCAACTCGAATGGCGCGTATCGCGTGGGCTCGGCACGGTCTACGCCACGACCGCCATGCACGCGCGGGGCGAGCCGCCGCTGAATCTGGCGCTGATCGACATGGATGAGGGCTTTCGCCTGATGAGCCGCGTTGAGGGCCTGGATGCGACGCAGGTGCGGATCGGCCAGCGCGTGCAGTTCCAAGCCGGGACGCCGGCCACGGAAGGGGCCGATCCTTTCCCCCTGTTCACACTTCTCGAGGAGGTGGCGCATGGTTAAGCGGCACGTGCGCGCCAGCGTGATCGGGGTTGCCGAATCCGATCTGGGCGTTTCTCCTCCCGGCACCACCCCGATCGACCTGATGGCCCAGGCGAGCATCCGGGCGCTGGATGACGCGGGGTTCACGCTTGCCGATGTCGATGGCCTGTTCGTCGCCACCGCACAGGCGCGCTTCGGTCCGATGGTGCTCGCCGAATATCTGGGTATCGCACCCAAGGTGTTTGATGGCACCCAGGTGGGCGGCTCCTCGTTCATGTCGCATCTGGCGCACGCCCTGTTAGCCATCGAGGCCGGCCAGTGCGAGGTCGCGCTGATTGCCTACGGCAGCACCCAGCGTTCCGTTTCCCGGAGCCAGGCTTCACCGCCGGACTTCAATCCGTACGAGGCGCCGTTCAAGCCGATGTTGCCCGTGGCCGCGTATGCGATGGCCGCCGGCCGTCACATGCACGAATTCGGCACAACCCGCGAGCACCTCGCGGAAGTGGCGGTGGCCGCACGCAACTGGGCCCTGCTGAACCCGATGGCCTGGGAGAAGGAACCCCTGAGCGTGCAGGACGTGCTGTCTGCGCGCATGGTGGCAGACCCGTTGTCGGTTCGCGACTGCTGCCTCGTACTCGATGGCGGCGGCGCCATGGTCGTCACCTCCAGGGCACGCGCGGCGCGCGGCCGCAAGATGCCGGTGCACGTGCTGGGCGTCGGCCAGGCGCTGGGCCACGCGACCATCGCCAACATGCCCGACCTGACGACCACCGTGGCACGCGAGTCGGGCGCACGCGCCCTCGCGATGGCAGGTATGCGCCCGGCCGACGTGCAGGTGCTGTCGCTGTATGACGCCTTCACGATCACGCCCATCCTGTTCCTCGAGGACCTCGGCTTCTGCCCCAAGGGTGAAGGCGGGCGCTTCGTTTCCGGCGGCGCGATCGGCCCCGGCGGCAAGCTGCCGGTCAACACCAACGGGGGCGGCCTGTCCTACTGCCACCCCGGCATGTACGGGTTGCTGGGAATGATCGAGACCGTGCGGCAGATCCGCGGCGAATGCGGTGCGCGCCAGGTGCGGGGCTGCAACGTGGCGCTGGCCCATGGCAATGGCGCCGTGCTGTCCAGCCAGTGCACGGCCATCTTCGGCAGTGAGGACGCGCTATGAGCGCGGGCAACGAAAAGGAATCGAGATTGATGCTGCAGGGAAAAGTGGTGATCGTCACCGGCGCGGGACGGGGTATCGGCCGCGACATGGCGCTGGCAATGGCGAAGAACGGTGCGCAAGTCGTGGTCAACGACCTTGGCACATCGCTCGACGGCAACGGCCAGGACGCAGGCCCGGCGGCGCAGGTGGTGGCGGAGATCTGTGCCGCTGGCGGCAGCGCGGTAGCCAGCACGCACAGCGTCGCGGACTGGGACAGCGCGCAGCAGATCGTTGCCACCGCGATCGAGAGCTTCGGGCGAGTCGACGTCATCGTCAACAACGCGGGCATCGCGCGGGACCGGATCTTCCACCACATGACGCTGGACGACTGGCGAGCCGTCATCGACGTGCACCTGAACGGCGCCTTCTACCTGAGTCGCGCGGCCGCCACGCACTTTCGCAACCAGAACACGGGTCGCTTCATTTTCATGACTTCAGCGTCCGGCTTGGTAGGCAACCTTGGCCAGGCCAACTACGCAGCGGCCAAGATGGCAGTGGTGGGACTCTCGAAGTCGCTGGCGCTGGACATGGCGCGCTACGGCGTCACTTCCAATGCGATCTGTCCCTTCGCGTACAGCCGCATGATCGGCTCGATTCCCACCGAGACGCCTGAGGAAAAGGCGCGAGTCGAAAAGATCAAGGCAATGGAGACCAACAAGATCGCGCCGCTGGCCGTGTACTTGTCCAGCGATGCGGCCGCCAAGGTCAGCGGCCAGATCTTCGCGGTGCGAGCCAACGAGCTGTTCCTGATCAGCCAGAACCGCCCCTTGCGCTCGACGCACCGTGCCGAGGGCTGGACGCCCGAGAGCATCGCTGCAACGGCGATCCCGGCGCTCGAGCGCAACTTCTACCCGCTCGAACGTTCGGCCGACGTGTTTTCCTGGGATCCGATCTAGGAGTGTGGGCGGCGCGGTGCCGCGACGATCTCGCGGGCGACGGCGATGAACTCGTCGCGCACCGCTGACCGCGTGGCACGGTTCCAGGCGAGCGCCACCGTGAGGGTCGGCGTCTCCCCTTCGATGGGGCGCAGCGCCACCCCGTCCTGGCGGATGGCCTCTGCCGAGGCCGGGACCAGCGCCACGCCGAGGCCGCTCGCCACCAGCATCACGATGGTCGCCACCTCCTTGGCTTCCTGGGTGATGCGCGGCTGGAAGCCGGTGGCCTGGCACAGGCCGAGCACTGCAGCGGAGAGCGACGAGTCGATGCTTTTGCTGAAGGTGACGAAATTCTCGTTGGCGACATCGCGCAACGCGAGTACGGGCTTGCGCGCCAGGGCGCTGCCTTCCGGCACGGCCAATACCAGCTTCTCGTGCATCAAGGGCAACAGTTCGATGTCCGGATTCGCCACCGGCGGGCGCAGGAAGCCGAGGTCCATGCGCGAGGTGGTAAGCGCCAGCACCTGTTCGGGTGTCAGCACGTGCTCACGGAAATGAAGTTCGACCCGCGGTGCGATGGTGTTGTATTGCCTCAGGATTCGCGGCAGTGGCGTATACATGGCCGATTGGGTGAAGCCGATCGTGAGGCGGCCGATGCGCCCCTGCTGCGCGCCGACGGCAGTCTCCTTTGCACGCCGCGTGGCGCTGAGAATGTCTTCGGCTTCCGGGATCAGCGCACGGCCTGCGTCCGTGAGTTCTACGCTGCGCTTGGTGCGGCGGAACAGTTGTACGCCCAGTTCGTCTTCCAACTGCTTGATCTGCCGCGACAGCGGCGACTGCGCAATGTGGACGCGCTCTGCGGCCTTGCCGAAATGGAGCTCCTCGGCCACGGCGAGGAAGTAACGAAGCTGGCGGAGTTCCATGGCTTGTGGGGTCAGGTCGTTGCGGATCATAGTCCGCCCGCCGCTGCGCCTGCCTGAGACACCGAAGGTCTGATGCAAACGCAATTAAGTGTTGGACGCAGAGCGGCGTCGCTTCGGATACTCGTCGAATGATGAAACACAACCGCCTTGCCAACGAGAGCGTCGGCTTCTGGTTGGCACGTCATGCGCAGCTGACACCGCGGCGCGCGAGCATCGTCTACTGGACCTCCGCTACGGAGTGCGAACGCTGGAGCTTCGCTGAGCTCGATGTCGCGGCGCGCCGACTGGCGGGATGGTTGCGTGCCAATGGCGTGCAGCGCGGCGACCGCGTCGCCTTCCACGATTTCAACGACGTACGCTTCGCCATCACGATGTTCGCCGCCGCCTATGTGGGCGCGATCTTCGTGCCGCTGAATTTCCGCCTGGCGGCTCCGGAACTGGTTCAGACACTCCAGGACTGCCAGGCGCGAGTCGTCGTTCACGGGCGCGCCTTCGAGCCGGCGCTCGCGGCATTGCGACAAGAGCTGCCCAATGTGGTCACGCTGCTGTCCGATCGCGAATCGCCCGGAGCGTTCGATGCCATCCTGGAAGACGCGGCGGGCGAGGAGCAAGGACCCGTCGACCTGTCCTGGGACGAGACCGCTTTCCTGCTCTATACCTCGGGCAGCACCGGCAAGCCCAAAGGCGTGAGGCTCAGTCATGGCAATCTGTTCTGGAACACGATCAACACGATCTTGATCCAGGGCGGCATGCCGGACGACCGCATGCTGATCTCAGCCCCGCTGTTCCACGCCGCGCCCGTGTCCAGCTTTCTCGACGCCTTCCTGCGCGGGGCGCTGATCCACCTGGAACGCTCCTTCCAGTCCGAGCGGGTTCTCTCTCGCATCGCGGCAGAGAAGATCAATATCGTCGCGGGGGTGCCGGCCATGTACGCCATGATGGCGGCCGAGCCGCAGTTCGCCAGCGCTGACCTCGCCAGCCTGCGCGGAATCATCGTCGGCGGCTCGCCAGTGGCCGAGGCACTGATCGAAACGTATCGCCAGCGTGGTGTCACCGTGATCCAGCGCTACGGCCTGACCGAGGCGGCGCCGCTGGTTACCGGCCTGGCCCCTGGCTCGCCGCGGGCCAAGGCCGCTACGGCGGGACTGCCCGGCATGTTTGTGGAGATGCGCATCGCGCGGCCCGACGCCGAAGGCATCGGTGAGATCCAGGCGCGCGGCGCGAACGTCATGCAGGGCTACTGGATGCGCGAGGAAGACACCCGCGCTGCGTTCGAAGACGACTGGCTGCGCACCGGCGACCTCGGACGCATCGACGCCGAGGGCTATCTCAGCGTCGTCGGACGCTGCAAGGACATGATCATCTCGGGCGGCGAGAACATCTACGCTGCCGAAGTTGAGGCCCGCCTCGCAGAAGCACCCGGCGTGCTCGAAGCTGCGGTCATCGGCGTGCCGCACGTGAAGTGGGGCGAGACCGTGTGGGCCATGGTGGCGCCGAAGTCCGGTGCGCAGATCACCGGCAAACAAGTCCTCGACCACCTGCAGGGGCGCTTGGCACGCTACAAACATCCCACTCGCGTGATCATCCTCGACGAGCTACCGAGAAACGGTGCCGGCAAGGTCGACAAGCTCGCGCTGCGCCACCGCTTCCAGTCCGAAGCCGGTGCGGCCGGCTGAACATCCGATACCCACTGGAGACGGCCGTGTCCGCCTTGCATTCATCCAGCACAGTCTTCGACTCCGCGCTCTTCCGCGATGCCTTCGGCACTGCGGCCATGCGCCACATCTTCTCCGACCGTTCACTCGTCGAGCGCTACGTCGAAGTCGAGATCGCCCTCGCCCAAGCGCAAGCCCGGTGCGGCGTGATCCCGGCGGAAGCCGCGCAAGCGATCGCGCGCGAATCGCGCACCGACCTGCTGGACTGGGAACTGCTGCGGCACGAGACGGACAACGTCGGGTATCCGATCCTGCCCTTGGTTCACCAGTTGGTGCATCAGTGCGGAGAGGCCGGCAAGTACGTTCACTGGGGCGCCACCACCCAGGACATCATGGACACTGCGAACGTGCTGCAGGTGCGCGCTGCACTCGACTTGGTCGCCGGCGACCTGGTGGAGCTGCGCGGCATCCTGCGTCAGTTGGCGAGAAAGCACCGCGACACGGCGATGGCCGGCCGCACGCACCTGCAGCAGGCACTGCCCGTGACGTTCGGCTACAAGGTGGCCATCTGGCTGGCCATGTTCGACCGCCACCAGCAGCGGCTGGCGGAACTGCGCGCCCGGGTGCTGGTCGTGCAGTTCGCAGGCGCTGCTGGAACCCTGGCCTCGCTCGGCACCGAGGGCCTGAAGGTACAGGAAGCCCTCGCCGCCGAGCTCGAACTCGGCATTCCGGCGACGACCTGGCACGTGGCGCGCGACGGCCTGGCCGAGGCGGTGAACCTGCTCGCCCTGGTCACCGGCTCGCTCGGCAAGGTTGCACTGGACATCATGCTCATGGCGTCGACCGAGTTCGCGGAGGTGTACGAGCCCTTCGTCAAGGGCCGCGGCGCCAGCAGCACCATGCCGCAGAAGCGCAACCCGATCTCCAGCGAGCTGATGCTGGCGGCGTCGAAGGCGGTGCGCCAGCACGCCGGACTGATGATGGATGCCATGGTGCAGGACTTCGAACGCGCTACCGGCCCCTGGCACGCGGAGTGGGTCGCGCTGCCGGAGAGCTTCATCCTCACGGCCGGTGCCTTGCACCAGGCAAAGTTCGCGCTCGGCGGCCTGGTCGTCGACGAGCAGCGCATGCGGCACAACCTGGGCATCACCAAGGGCCTGATCGTGGCCGAAGCCGTGATGATGGGCCTGGCGCCGGCGCTGGGCCGGCAGCAGGCGCACGACGTCGTCTACGACGCCTGCCGGACGGTCAACGAACGCGGCGGCACGCTGACGCAAGCCCTGGCAGCGCTGGAGGTCGTCACGGCCCACTTCAGCCCGGCGGAGATCGACCGCCTGACCGACCCATCCAACTATCTCGGGCTGGCGCCGCAGATGGTGGATCGCGCCATTGCCTTGTCCGAAACGGTGAACTGCTGACGGAGAAAAGGACACCGCGGCTGGCCGTCGGTGTCCCTGTCGAGAGCCCGCTCCCGCGGGTTTTTTGTCGTGCCGGTTAGAGCGCGTCCCAGAAGCCGCACTTGCGATCGACGCCGCTGTCCGGCGCCGTGCGCGTGCCCGCCGGGGACAAGAGCTGCACCGGGCCCTCCTTGCCCGCGAATCGTTCCCAGCGCGGCGCCGATCCGCCATTGGGGTCGCCCTTCGCCGCGAAGCGGGTCCAGTAACCGGTCATCTCCGCCGACAGCCTGGCTTGCGCGCCGGACAGTTCGTGCGGCGTGCCGCGGGCACCGTGAAAGCGCGGGAACAGGTACTGGATTTCGAGCGTGTGGCCGGCGCCGTACGGGAACGAGACGGGCTTGAAGGCGGGCGGCGCCTGCGTGTCGATAAACTCGTAGGCGTACACCGGCGCATGCTTGGCGATGGAGCGCATCGCGCGGAACGACGGGCAGATGAAGAACCAGGAAGTCTGTGCCGCGGCCAGCGCCTCGCTCGGCGAACCGTACCTGGCCAGCGGATACTCCGCTGCGATCTTCTGGCCTTTTTCCTCGCCATACTGCTTGATGAGGGTCGGGACATACTCTTCGGCCCGCAAGGGCTTCCCGGCGGCCAGCTCGTTGAGCGCGATGAACCAGTTGAATTCGTCGCGGTTGTTTCCCGCCAGCACCGGCACCTTGTGGAAGTTGCCTTCCGCCAAAGCCTGCTGGACCGGCTGTTTCATCACCCTGCCGTCGACGGCGCGGATCGCGGTGGCGGTGTAGCTGTTCGCCCGTTCGATGATCTGCGCGACGCTGAGCGAGCGCAGGCAGGCTGCGGACTGGTCGGCGCAGCCGGCAGCGGCGGCGAATTTCGTCCCGTGCGCCTGCGCAGCCTCGAGCGGAATCTGCGGCGCGACCGAAACGCCGCTTTGCAGGATGGCCTTGTGGAACAGGCCGGCGGCGGACGGCGAGACCATGTTGAACAGGATCGCCAGTCCGCCGGCGGATTCGCCGAAGAGGGTGACGTTGTCCGGATCGCCGCCGAAGGCCTTGATGTTCCGCCGCACCCACTGCAGGGCGGCTTGTTGGTCCAGCACGCCGTAACTTACCGACGGGTGGCCTTCGGCGTCCAACGCCGGATGCGCCAGGAAACCGAACAGATTGAGGCGGTAGTTCAGGCTCACCACCACCGTGTTGCCGTCGGTCACCAGCCGGCGGCCGTCGTAGTCGTTGCTGCGGCCGTTGATCAGGCCCCCGCCGTGCAGCCACACCATGACCGGGCGCAGGCGGTCGCGGCCGGTCGCGGGCGCGAACACGTTCAGGTAGAGGCAGTCTTCGGCCTCGCTCTTCTCGGCAAAGTCGCCGAAGGTATGGACCTGGACGCAGCTGTTGCCGAAGCTGCCTGCGTCACGGACGCCCGCCCACGACGCGGCGGGCGCAGGCGGACGCCAACGTCCTTCGCCGACGGGTGGTGCCGCATACGGGATGCCGAGGAATGAACTGGCGCCGGCGCTCTGGTAGCCCCGCAGTTCGCCCTGCTCGATGCGGACGATATCCGGCTTGCCGGAGCGAAGGTTGGCGAACAGATCCTCGGCCAAGGCGCTGCCGGAACCGAAGCCGGCGCCGAGCAGCAGCGCGGCGAGCAGCCTGGTGGTGCGTTTGAGTTTCACGACTTCTCCTGTTGTTGGCGGGCCCGCGCCGTTTGCGCGAGCCGACGGGGGCACCTCACCACTGCGCGCGCGAGGCACCGAGCGGAAGCGGCGGCGAGTCCCAGAACGCGGGCGTTCTCGAGAACTGCGTGATGGGCGCCAGGTACTGCAGTTCGCCGAAGGGGCTGTCCATCGTGCGGATCACCGGCGCGCCCTGTTGCAGTGGAAGGTCGCGGGGCAGCAGGCCAAGGTCCTGGATCCACATGCAGGTCCGTGCCAGCGACACGCTGACCTCGTAGCTGCCGCCATCGACGCTGCGGCGCCTCAGCGCCGCCAGCGTGCCGAGCGCTCCGAGATAGGCTGTGATGTAGTCGGCGACCAGCGTGGTGTCAGGCAGGCGAGGGGTGTCGCGGCCGCCTTCGACCCAGCTGATCCCGGTGGTGGATTGCGCGTTGTGGTCGAAGCCGACCCGGTCGGACCAGGGGCCGTCGCCGGCGCCGAAGCAGCTAAGCGTGACATACACCACTCCGGGGTGGTCGCGCACGATCTCATCGGCCGAGAAGCCACGTCGCGCCAGGCTCCCGGGGCTGTACGACTGCACGATGACGTCGGCCTGCCGCGCCAGTTCGCGACCGCGCTGCCTCTGCTGCGGATCGTCGAGCTCCAGGAATGCAGCCTTCTTGCCGAATCCGGTGTCGAGCATGAAGTTGATCGGGTCGGTCTGGCGTGGCGCCGACAGCCGCAGCACGTTCGCACCCTGTTCGGCGAGAGTGCGGGTCAGGCCCGGCCCCGCCAGGATGTGGCTCATGTCCAGGACCTTCAGGTCGCTCAGGGGACGGTCGCCGGCCAGTTTGCGCATGGCCGTGCCCGGGCCGATGTTGCGGATCGACACCAGCGGCTGGCGGGCAAGCCATTGCGCATGCGGATGGGCCCGCCATTCTTCGGGCGCGCGGACCAGGCTTACCGGCAAGCCCCTGGCCGCGCAAGCGTCCTCGAGATCCTGGCCCTTCCAACGCGCCACTGCCTTGGCGATCGCGCCCGCCTCGTTCGCGCAATCCAGGAGTTGCAGCAGGCCATTGCGCAGGTTCGGCCGCGTCGAGACCAGGTAGCAACGGCGGTCGTCGGCAGTGCGGAAGTAGCCGTTTCCCGGCTCGGAATAGGTGAAATCGAAGCCGATCGGGTGGCCGTTCTGCCGCAGGTAGCGCGAGGGATGGATCGCGTGCGCGGCGTCCCGCAGATCCACCATCACGTTCTGGCCGAGACCCGAATGCAAACGGTGCAGGGCGGCCAGGGCCGTGCCCTGCGCTGCGGCCGCCACCGCCATCGCCGTGGCCAGCCGATGCGGACTGGCGATGGCGGGATCGCTGCCGGCGATGTCGACTTCGCCGCCGGAGTCCTCGGTCGTGAGGCCGACGCTTTGTAGTACCTCCTGCAATGCTGTGCGGGCGATGTTGCCGGTTGCAGGCATGGAGGCTTTCGTCATGCCGGCTCCTTACAGCTGCTCGATGCGCGCGTTGGCGGCCACGCGTTTCCAGATCTCGATGCTCTGGCGCTGGATCTCCTGCAGCTTCGCGGGCCCGCCGGCGGTGACATCGGCACCGATGCCATGGTGATACGCCGTGGTCTCCGGCTGCGCCGCAATCTGCGCGAACCATTTCTGCAGCCGGTCCAGCTCCGGTTTCGGCGTCTTCGCCGAGACCACGCCCGCCACCCAGGTCGAGGCGACGTATCTTGGCACGCCGGCTTCGGCCGCCGTGGGGACGTCGGGCAGCAGCGACGAGCGCTGTTCCGCGGCAACGGCGAGTGCGCGAAGCTTGCCCCCCTTGACGGAGGCCAGCGCGGTGCTCATGTCCAGCACGGAGAAGTCCACCTGCTGGCCCAGGATCGCATTGAGCGCTTCGGCCGAACCCTTGTAGGGAATAAAGGCGGTCTTGACCGAGGAGCGCTCGTTGAACAGTTCACCCATCAGCTGGTAGCTGGTGGCGCCGGCTGAATAATTCAGCTTTCCCGGCGCCGTCTTCGCCGCTTCGATCAGCTGCTGCAGCGTTGCAATGCTGCTCTGGGTGTTCGTGACGATCACTGTGGGAATCGTCGACATCATCCCCAGCGGCGCGAAATCCGCCACCGGGTCGTACGGCAGTTTCTTGTACAGGGCGAGGTTGGTCGCGAGCGTAGAAGTCGTGCCGATCAGAACCGTGTAGCCGTCTGCCGGGGCGTTCAGCAAGGCGTTGACGCCATTCAGGCCGTTGGCTCCGGGCCGGTTGTCTACGATGACGGCTTGCCCCGCAAGCGTGGTCAGCTGTCGCGCGTAGTAGCGCGCGGACACGTCCGTGATACTGCCGGCCGCGAACGGCACGATGAACTTGATGGGGCGTGAGGGAAAGTCCTGCGCCAAGGCGGGCAGGCCCTGGAGCAAGACGCAGGTGGTCGCGAGCAGTAGCGCCCGACGTGATGGTTGCAGCATTAAGCGTCTCCTGTGGTTTCCGGCGCGCTAGGCACTCCGAGCCGCAGTATCGGAAGCGGGGGCGTGGCAGG
>LNFM01007577.1_pt1 | contig 16894 bp, 16 predicted proteins | sample 596031 | NCBI WGS metagenome assembly LNFM01 (sample SAMN04254537, study PRJNA301005) | activated carbon metagenome | isolation source: dual media filters at the Ann Arbor, Michigan drinking water treatment plant | place: USA: Ann Arbor
CGTCGGCGAGACGCTGACGATCACGGCGGTCACGCAGCCGGCGAACGGCACGGTTGTGATCACCGGTGGTGGCACCGGCGTCACGTTCGTCCCCGCGGCGAACTTCAACGGGACGACGACGTTCACGTACACGGTCTCGGACGGCAACGGCGGGACGGACACCGCGACGGTCACCGTCACGGTCACGCCGGTGAACGACAACCCGAACGCGGTCGACGACGTGGCCGCGGTGGGCCTCTCGGGCGGCGCCCAGGCCATCCCCGTCCTCGCGAACGATACGAGCGCGCCGGATACCGGTGAGACGCTGACGATCACGGCGGTGACGCAGCCCGCGCAGGGCACCGTCACCATCACCGGCGGCGGCACCGGTCTCACCTACACCCCGGCCGCGGGTCAGCTCGGCACCTTCACGTTCACGTACACGATCTCGGACGGCAACGGCGGGACGGACACGGCGACGGTGACGGTGACGGTGACGGGCAACGTGCCGCCGGTCGCGAACAACGACGCGGTCAACGTCAACGAAGACTCGACGAACAACCCGATCATGGTGCTGACCAACGACACCACCGATGTGGGCGAGACCCTCACGATCACGGCCGTCACGCAGCCGGCCAATGGCTCGGTGACGGTGAACGGTATCGGGACGATCGTGAGCTTCACGCCCACGCCGAACTTCTTCGGCGTGACGACGTTCGACTACACCGTCTCCGACGGCAACGCGGGGACGGACACGGCGACGGTCACCGTCACCGTGATCGATGTTAACGATCCACCGACGGCCGTGGACGACGCGGTGGCGATCGCGGTCGATGCCCCGCCGGTCGTCATCGAGGTGGTCGCGAACGACACGAGCGCGCCGGACGGTCCGGAGCCGCTCATCCTCACCGCGATCACGCAGCCCGCCACCGGTGGTTCGTCCACGATCGACGTGGCCGGCCAGACGATCACCTTCGCACCGACGGCAGGCTTCTCCGGCCTGGCCACGTTCACCTATACGATTCGCGACGACAACGGCGCGACGGCGACGGCGAACGTCTTCGTCTCGGTCGGAGAGGACACCGACGGCGACGGTCTCGGCGACGACTACGAGGACATGATCGGCACGGATCCGATGGATGCGGATTCCGATGACGATGGCCTCATCGACGGCGACGAGCCGGCGCCGGGGACCGACACGGATGGCGATGGGCTCATCGACGCGCTCGATCCGGACAGCGACAATGACGGGCTCTACGACGGTACCGAGGTGGGAGTCACCACGCCCGATCCGGACACGGACGTGACGCAGGGCCACTTCGTGCCCGATGCCGATCCCAGCACGACGACGGATCCGCGCGATGCCGACACCGATGATGGTGGCGTGATCGACGGCGCCGAGGACGTGAACGGGAACGGTCAGGTCGATGCCGGCGAGATCGATCCGAACAACGGTGCCGACGACGCGACCGTCACCGACACCGATGGCGACGGCCTCCCCGACGTCACCGAGATCGAGATCGGTACGGATCCGAACGACGCGGACTCCGACGACGACGGCATCGTGGACGGCGCCGAGCCGAACTACCGCGATGACACCGATGGCGACGGCGACATCAATGCCCTCGATCCGGACAGCGACGACGACGGCCTGAAGGACGGAACCGAGTCAGGCGTCACGATGCCTCACCCGGATACCGACGTGACGCAGGGCAACTTCGTGCCCGACGCGGACCCGTCGACGACGACCAGCCCGGTCGATCCCGACTCCGATGACGGCGGCGTACCCGACGGCGTCGAGGACGCGGATCAGGACGGTCAGGTCGACCCGGGCGAGCGCGATCCGAACAACCCGGCCGACGACATGCAGCCGCTCGTCGACGACACCGACAACGACGGCATCTTCGATGACATCGACAACTGCGTCGAGACGGCGAACGCCGACCAGGCCGATCAGGATGGCGACGGCATCGGCGACGCGTGCGATCCGGACGCGGACGGCAATGGCTTCGCGGACAATGTCGGCGTCTCCGGCGGTGGCTGTGCCACGAGCGGGTCGCCCTCCGCGGCGCTGCCGTTCCTCCTCGCGCTCGGGGCTCTCCTCGCGCGCCGGCGCCGCCGAGCCCAGCTGGCGGCGGTCGCCGTGATGATCGCGGCCGGGGCCAGCACGGCCGCGGCGCAGGGCGTGGCCGAGCCGCGCAACTTCTCTGTCGAGCGCTTCCAGCTCGCGACGGATCGCATGGGCATCCTGTCCGTCGAGGGCGCCGTCGCCCGCGGGGCCTGGGCGTTCGATGTCGCGTTCTGGGTCGGCTACGCGAACGATCCCCTCGTCGTGTACGCCGACATGGGAGACGGCCGTGATCGCATCGGCTCGCTCGTCTCCGACCGCACGGGCGCCGGGCTGACCGCCGCCGTGTCGCCGACGACGTGGCTCGAGCTCGGCTTCGAGCTCCCGCTCGTGCTCTCGCAGGACCGGAGCTCCAACATGGCCATTTCGCCGTCGGGCCTCGAGTCCCTCAACAGCTTCGGGGTGGGCGACTTGCGCCTCGTCCCGAAGCTCGCCTTCCTTCGTCAGGACAAGCACGGCATCGGGCTCGCGCTCGTGCCCGCGATCGAGCTGCCGACCCGCAACGCCGACGACCAGTACTTCGCCGATCGCGGCGTGACGTTCGCGCCGCACCTCGCGCTGTCGAAGCAGTGGACCGGCTGGCGCTTCGGCATGAACGTCGGCTACCGCGCCCGGAAGCGCTCCGAGATCCTCGACCTCGTTGTCGACGACGAGATCTTTGGTCGCGTGGGCCTCGGGTACAACTTCGGTGGCAACGGCGGTCCGCCTCTCGCCATCGACGCCGCCCTCTCCGTCGCCACCGCCGCCACCGCGCCGTTCGGTGAGTTCAACCGCGACCACATCGAGGCGCTCGCCGGCCCGAGCGTGACGCTCGCGAAGAAGGCGATCCTGTTCGCCATCGGCGGCGTTGGCCTCCAGGAAGGCTTCGGCACTCCTGACTGGCGCATCCTCGCCGGGCTCCGCATCGGGACGGGCGAGCAGGCTGTCGAGCCGGCGCCGGTGATCATTCCGGAGCCGCCGGTCGATCCCGATCGCGACGACGACGGCATCTACGACGTCAGCGATTCCTGCATCGACGTGCCCGGCATCGCCGAGCTGAAGGGCTGCCCGCCAATCGACACCGACGGCGACACGCTCATGGACCACAAGGACCAGTGCCCGGAGGTCGCCGAAGACGTCGATGCGTTCCAGGACGAGGACGGCTGCCTCGATCCGGATAACGACGGCGACACCGTCCTCGACGTGGCCGACCGCTGCGTCAACGAGCCCGGCATCCCGCAGAACGACGGCTGCCCCGATACGGACAAGGACGAGGACACCGTCGTCGACCGTCTCGACAACTGCCCGGACGAGAAGGGCCTGCCGAAGTTCCAGGGCTGCCCGAAGAAGCAGCTCGTGACGATCACCGAGGATCGCCTGGAGATCCTCGAGAGCGTCTACTTCAAGGTCAACAAGGCCATCATCCTGAAGAAGTCGTACAAGCTGCTCGACAACGTGGCCTCGGTGCTGTCGTCGCACCCGAACCTGGTCGTCGAGGTGCAGGGGCACACGGATAGCCAGGGCAACGATGCTTACAACAAGGACCTGTCGCAGCGTCGCGCGGACGCGGTGCGCGCCTACCTGATCAACCAGGGCATCGACGGCAGCCGCCTGACTGCCATGGGCTACGGCGAGGACCAGCCCGTCGCGAGCAACGACAACAAGCAGGGTCGCGCGCAGAACCGCCGCGTCGTCTTCAAGTTGATCGGCGGCGACGGCAAGGTGAAGACCACCGAGCAAGGCGCGGGTGACGACACGATCGAGATGAGCCCCAACGACTAGCCAGACCCGGAGCGCCCCCGGTCGGGCCTCGAGTGCCTGTAGTCTTCGCGCATGCCTGCTTGCACGACGATCGCGATCGAGCGACTCGAGGGCGCGGCCCGCCGCGAGGACCGGGACGTGGTCGTCGTCGAGGCTCCGCTGCAGCTCCGCGCTCGCGGCACGCCGGTGGCCACGATCATGCGGACGCCAGGGCATGACCTCGAGCTGGTCCGGGGCCTCTTGCACGCCGAGTCGGTCCGCCACGGCGCGCTCGCGCAGGTCGATGCCGATGCGGTCGATGCGGACTGCGACCCAGCGGCGTTCGCGGGGCGCGGCCTCCTCTCCTCCGCGGCCTGCGGGGTGTGTGGCCGGGTCGCGATCGCCGACCTCGAGCAACGCGCCCGCGCCGTGACGGCCGAGACGATGGTCACACACGAGGCGCTGGCTTCACTCCCGGCGGCGCTGCGCACGGCGCAATCCGTGTTCACCGCGACCGGAGGGCTGCACGCGGCGGGGCTCGCGACGCCCACGGGCGACCTGGTGACGGCGCGTGAAGATGTCGGACGCCACAATGCGGTCGACAAGCTGGTGGGCTGGGCGCTCGGGGCGGAGGTGGATCCGAGCCGCCACGTGCTCTTCCTGTCGGGGCGGATCGGGTACGAGCTCGTCCAGAAGGCCGTGATGCTGGGCGTCCCCGTCGTGGCGGCCGTCTCGGCACCGAGCTCCCTCGCGATCGAGCTGGCGGAGCGGTTCGGGGTTTCCCTGGTGGGGTTCGTGCGGGGAGATCGCGCCAACGTCTATAGCCACGGCTGGCGAGTGAGAACTTGACCCGCCGCCCGGGATGCAATACCGACGGGGACGATGCTCCTTCGCCATACTGCCATCGCTGCGCTCGCTGCCGCCTCGCTCGCGAGCTGCGGTAAGAGCGCAAAGGACCCCTCGCCATCCACGACCGACAAGGTCGTCGAAGGAGGTGGCGGCGCGCCCGGCGGCGGCGGCGGCGGCGGCGGCGGCGGCGGCGCGACCGGAAGCGGAGCGGGCGGTTCGGGCACCGCCCCCGCCAAGGCTCCCTCGCGCGGCCCGGAGCACCCCGTGCACTCGCTCGTCGACAACCGCCTCTCGGCGCACCTGTCGCGCGGCGGCGGGCTGCTCCTGCCGGCGGGCTCGGCCGGGTTCGCCAAGTACGTCCGCGTCGGCAACGTCTTCAAGGGCGGCGCGAAGAAGTCGTGGGACCTGCGCCAGAAGGACGGCGACATCCCCGTCGCGAAGCTGACGGGCAAGACGGCCTCGGTGTTCGTGCCGCTCACCGCCGCGCAGAGCAAGCGCGGCCTGATTCGCGTCCGCATGAAGTCGGAGGCGGCGGGCGCGGTCAGCGTGCGCGTGAACGAGAACAAGGACATCAACGTCCAGGCGGTGGCCGGCTGGCAGACCCTCGAGCTCAAGGTCCCCGAGGGCCAGCTCAAGGAAGGCGAGAACGGCATCCAGTTCTTCATGGCGTCGAGCGGAAGCTCGGTCGCGTGGATCCAGGTTGGCGGCGAGAGCGCCGTGGGCGACGACGGTGCGATCAGCTTCTACGACGGGGGCTCCAAGGCGCTCGTCCTGCCGAAGGGCGGCGGCTCGACGTATTACGCGTACGTCCCCGACAAGGCGCTCGTCTCCGGTGACCTCGCCGACGGCTCCTGCACGGTGAACGTGCTCGCCACCGCCGAGGACGGCGCGGTCGTCGAGGGCAAGCTCACGGGGACGGGCTCGGCGGTCGACCTCGCGTCGCTCGGCGGCAAGGCCGTTCGGCTCGACCTCGAAGGCGCGGGCTGCGACGAGAGCAAGCTCGCGAACGCGGCGCTCGTCGTGCCGGGCGCGGCGCCGGCCGGGACGCCGATGGGGGCGACGCCGCCGAAGTACGTCGTGTTCTTCATCATGGATTCGCTCCGCGCGGACCGCATCAAGCCCTTCGACGAGAAGGCGCGGCCCGAGGTGCCGGTCTGGGAGAAGCTCGCCGGTGATTCGACGCTCTTCACGCAGCACTACGTGCAGGGCAACGAGTCGCTCGTGTCGCACTCGTCGATGTGGGCATCGATGTATCTCGCGAAGCACAAGGTCGCGGGCCCGAAGGAGCAGCTGCCCGACGACTACGTGACGATCGATGACGTCGCCAAGAAGGCGGGCAAGTTCGTCGCCGGGGTCTCGGCGAACGGCTACATCCGTCCCGCCCGCGGCTTTGGTGTTGCGTGGAACGAGTATGTGAACCACATCGAGAAGTCGATGGGGCTGAAGGGCCTCGACATCTACGAGAAGGGCATCAAGTTCATCACGCCCAAGAAGGACCAGCCGTGGTTCCTCTACCTCGGCACGATCGACACGCACGTCACGTGGCGCGCGAAGCAGCCGTGGATCGACAAGTACGACCCGGGCTACAAGGGCAAGTACGCCGAGTCGTTCGGCGACGACGGCTCGGGCGGCGTGCCGAAGGGCCTCTCGGAGAGCGAGATGAACCACGTCCGCGCGCTCTACGACTCGAACGTCAGCTACCAGGACGAGCTCCTCGGCAAGCTCATCGCGCAGCTCGAGCAGTGGGGCGTCTGGGACGAGACGATGCTGATCATCACGGCCGACCACGGCGACGAGCAGTGGGAGGACGGTCGGGTCGGCCACGGTGGTTCGCAGAAGGAGACCCTCGTCCACGTCCCGCTGCTGATTCACTATCCGCCGATGTTCCCCGCCGTGAAGATCAAGAGCGGCACCGAGGGCATCGATATCGTCCCGACCCTGGCCGAGGCGCTCGGTCAGCCGGCCGACGCGAACTGGCAGGGCATGTCGCTCGTCGGCCTCGCGAACGGCGCGATCGAGTACCCGCTGATGTCGACGTCGTCGCAGTACGAGAACTACATCGCCGGCCGCATCCGCCAGTGGAAGGGTCGCCTCGCCGGCACCGGGGCGCCGCAGATCTACAACGTCGTCGCGGACCCCGGCGAGAAGAAGGACCTCTACGGCACGGCCTCCGCCGCGATCGCGACGCGCGTGGTGCTCGACCCGCTGTGGATGCTGCGCCAGTGGAACGCGGACTGGAAGAAGTCGCAGTGGGGCAACGCGGCGAGCGTGTCCTCCCGCTTCGCTGCCGACCTCGGTGAGTGAGTCGCTGCGCCCGACGACGGGCGCTCGCTTTCACCTGGAGCGCATCGCCGAGCGCGGTGCAGCGGCCTCCTATCGCGCGGCGATCTACACGCCGGACGCCACCTTCGAGGCCACCGCCGAGCTCACCGACGACGGCACCGCGACGGTGACGGCCTCGGGGGCGCCCGCGGAGCTGCACGACATGTTGTGCATGCAGGCGAAGCTACTCGCGCGCGGCGCACCGTCGCGACGCACCGATGGGCTGGCCGCGTGGCCCCAGCGCCTGCTGCGCTGGCGCGGTCCCGGACGCTAGTGATTCGCCTCGCAACATCGCGAGAGCTCTATCGCTTCAGAATGGCGGGCGAGGGACCCTTGCCAAAACGAACGATCGTACTATTCTCGTGAGGTGAGCAAAGGCGAGGAGACTCGACAAGCCGTGCTGGCGCGCGCCTTCGAGCTCGCGACCATTGGCGGCGTCTCCGGCCTCTCCATCGGCAAGCTCGCCGAGGCCACCGGACTCTCCAAGAGCGGCCTGTTCGCGCATTTCGGCTCGAAGGAGACCCTCGAGGTGGCCGTCGTCGAGGAGGCCTCGCGCGTCTTCGTCACCGAGGTCATGCTCCCGGCCCTCAAGCAGCCGCGTGGCGAGCCCCGCGTGAAGGCGATGTTCGAGCGCTGGCTCCAGTGGGGGCAGCGTCCCGGAGGCTGTTTCTTCGTCGCGGTCAGCGCCGAGCTCGATGACCGTCCAGGGCCCGCCCGCGACGCGCTCGTGCAGGCCTGCACCGACTGGATCGACGCCCTCGCCACCGCCGCTCAGATCGCGGTCACCGAGAACCACTTCCGAGCCGACCTCGACCCGCGGCAGTTTGCCTTCGAGCTCTACGGCGTCATGCTCGGTACCCACTGCTTCATGCGCTTCCTTCGCGATCCGGCGGCTCTCGAGCGCGCCCGCGAAGGCTTCGATCGCCTCATCAAGTCTGCGCGTCCCACCCGCACGCGAACCCCCTGACGAAAGGACCACCCGTGCCGATGTCTTCTTCTGCCGCTAAAAATAGCACGACCGTTCGTTCTGAACGCCTGGTCCGCTTTACCCGCGCGGCCCTCCAGGCCGCCTATGCCGTCGACGGGAAGCTTGGCGCGACGTTCGCCGAACGACTGTTCACTTCGCCCCGCCGCTTCGCGCGTCCCGACCGCGAGCGCACCATCCTCGCCACCGCGCGCGCGGGCGAGCTCTTCGTCACGCTCCGCTCGCCGCGCTGGGCCGGCACCACCACGCGCGTCGCCACCTGGCGCTGGGGCTACGGCCCGACGGTGCTGCTCGTTCACGGCTGGGAGGGCCGCGGCTCGCAGCTCGGGGCTCTCGTCGAGCCGCTGGTCGCTGCTGGCCTCTCTGTCCTCACCTTCGATGCGCCGGCCCACGGCGACTCCGCCGGCTCGCGCCTCTATCTCACCGACCTCGCCGACACGATCGCCGACGTCGCCGCTGCCACGGGCCCACTGCACGCGATCATCGCTCACTCCTTCGGCGCCGCCGGCACGCTGCTCGCGGGCACCCGCCACGGCGTCACGGCGAAGAAGACCGTCCTCATCTCCCCCAACGCGATCGTCGCGGACTCGGTCTCGCGCTTCGAGCGCTTCATCGCCCTGGACGACTCCGCGCGCCGCGACTTCGAATCCTCCCTCGTCGCCTCGTCGGGCGTTCCCTTCGAGGACCTCGACCTCGCCCACCTCGTCACCACGCTCACCGGCGACACGATGATCGTCCATGATCGCGACGACCGCGAGGTTCCGCCTCACCATGCCGAGCGTCTCGCCGCGCTCGTCCCCCACGCCGACCTCGTCCTTACCGACGGGCTCGGCCACCGTCGCATCCTCCGCGACCCCGCCGTCCTGACCCGCCTCACGACCTTCGTCGCCGCGTCCCTGATGCCGCCCGTCTCGTCCCTCGTCCGCGAGGTCGACGCGCTGCTCGCCAGTCCTTCGACCGGGGCTTGATGAGCTCGGCGGGTGCGCGAGGCGCGCCGAGGACTAGGTAGCGGAGTGCGCGATCGCGATCGGCACGCCCGACGCGTACCGCTTGCGGCGACCGAGCACGAGGCCGAGGCCGATCGCGAGCAGACCGCCGGCCCCGAACGCGGCGGTGATGATGATCTGGTTGCGCTTCTGGCTGCGCTCGTCGTCGATCAGCTCACCGGTCATCTGGATGTGACGCGACTGCTGCTCGAGGCTCTCGACGGCATACGCGTAGTCCTGCTGGGCGTCGGGGGAGGCGGGCTGGTCGCCCATCGCCTCGACCTTCTTCGCATACTCGTCGAACGCCACCAGGTCCACGGCCCGCTCGCGCTCCCAGCGCGTGATGCTCTCGGCGCGCTCGGAGATGGACGACGTGAAGAACCCGACCGGCCCGTAAAGAAGACCAAGGGTTACGAGGACGAGACCGACGCCTACCAGGATGATTCGCCGCATGTGCACCCCGGTAATGCGGGGACCGGCCACATGTCGCAGAGATTCGACCCGTGGCGGGTTCAGCGCGCCTTTCGGCGCCCGACGACCACGCTACCCCCGATCGCGAGGAGGCCAAGGCCGATCAGGACGGACGTCCAGATGATCATGCCGGCGCGGTTCTCGCGAGCCTCCACGAGCTTGGCTTCGAGCACGCGCAGGGTGCGCTCCTCGCTGCTCGCCGCGTGGACGTTGTCGGGGAGGGCGCGGGCGCGCGCGAGTGCTTCCTGGGAGCCACGGATCATCTCGCCGAACGCCTCGATGTTCTCCCCCTGGCGCCCGATGCTGGGCGAGATGAGGCCGATCGGGCCGTAGCCGATGCCCATCAGGATCAGGAGCGTGCCGACTCCCAGGAGGAGATACTTCATGGCTACCGGTCAGGGTACTACGCGGGACGCCGTCGCGTGTCGATGTCCGTTCACGTCACGACGGGCAGCGCGACGACGAGCTCTTCGCCGCCGCCGCGGCCCTCGGAGCGGGACAGCTCGCCGCCGCGGCGCTCGGCGAGGGCCTCGAGGCCGATGAGGTCGGCGCGGTCGCCGGCCGGCTCGAACGCAGTGCCACGGATCAGCTCGATCCAGGGCTGGCCGTCGACGGTGCGCGCGCGGACCACGACCGCGACGGAGTTGGTGCCCGCATCGAGGGCGATGGCGGTGAGGACGTAGTCGAGCTCGAGCGCGGTGCAGCGAGTGCAGGCATCGTCCGGGGCCTGCATGTCGAGCGCGAGCTCGATGGCCGGAGCGAGGGATGCACGCGTCGCAGCGAGGACAGGGCCGAGGGGAGCGCCGCGCTCGACGACGACCGGGGGCCGCGCGAGCTCGAGCATGTCGCGGAGCTCGACCTGGGCCTTGTCGGCGGAGAGGAGCATGTCACCGATGAACTCCTGGCTCATCGCGTCGGCGGACTTCAGGAGGTGATCGGAGACGAGGCGGACGATCTGCACGAAGCCGAGCAGGTCATGCGTGCGGTGGGCGACGAGGCCGGCCGCGGTGCGGCTCTGTTGATCGCGGGCGAGCTGCCAGTCGAACAGGCGCTGGCGGGCGATCAGGGCGAGGCGATCATTCGTCATCTTCGTAGTACTCGACGGGCTCGTAGCGTAGCTCCTTGCTCGCCGGGCACCGGTCCCGATAGCTGCATCGATCGCAGTAGGGGCCTGGGTTGGGGCGCGGGCCATCCGAGACCGCGAGCGCCGCAGCCTCGATGTTGTCGAGGAGGTCGGGCACCAGGCGATCGAGCACGACCGACGGCTTCACCGGCGCGGACCACTCGACGGCGCGCTCGGCGATCCAGTGAATGCCAAACCAGAACGTCTTCACGTGCCGGAAGGCGGCGGCGGCGAGGACCCCGTAGCCCTCGAGCTGATCGACGATCGACGACCCCGGGAGCCGCACACCCGTCTTGTGATCGAGGAGGGCGAGGGCGTCGTCCTCGAAGAGGTAGCCGAGGTCGAGGACGCCCCGGTAATAGGCGTCGCCGCTATAGAACTGCGTCACCGAGAGGTCCTCGCGCACGGCGAGCGAGTACTCGACGAGCTGGCGCGCCACGCGCCGCCGGCGCCGGAACTGGCCGACGCGCGCCACGAAGCTCGGGATCGCGGTCCCGAGGTGATCGAAGCGGCGCTGCTCGGAGTCGGTGGGCAGCTCGGCGCGCACGGTCGTCAAGGCCTCGTCCAGCGGCGTCCCCATCAGGACGAGCTCGAGCACCTTGTGCACCGCCTTGCCGATGCGCGCCTCCGGCATGACCTCGGGCTCCTTGATCTTCTCGACGTACTTGAAGTGAAAGAGTCGCGGGCACCGCAACGCTGTCGAGACCTTGGAGGCCGACCACGGAGCGTGAATGAGTGCGCGCGTCGACGGCACGGAGGGGCGAGGGTAGCCGAAAAGTTGCTGCGTCCCACCACCTGACCTACCACCGAGGGGTGAGCGCCCTCCATAGCTGCGAGGTTTGTCGTGCGAAGGTCTCCGAGCTGCGGCGCGGCCGCTGCTGGGGCTGTTACGCGCAATGGGTCGACTCCCGCCCCGTCGGCGCGGGCGCCCGGTGCGTGACCTGCAACGAGAAGCGGCGCAACGTGCTCCGCAGCGTCGAGCTGTTCGGCGCGTGGCAGCCGATGTGCTTCAACTGCCACGGGCAGGTGGGGCAGCTGGATCCGATGCCCGAGACCCTCGCCGAGCTGCGGACGGCCGTGTCCCGCGAGCGGCGCCAGGTGGACCGCCGCATCGGCAAGCCCGACTCCCGCGTGTTCCGTTACGAGCGCCGCGTCGGCGAGCGCCGCCTCGATCGCGACGAGTTCCCGCAGGTCGACGACGAGATGATCATGGAAGTGAGCTACACCGCGCTCGAGGTCGACATCGGCTTCGACGAGGAGCAGCTGACCGGAATCCACTTCCTGCCGACGGCCGACGAGATCGACGACGCCGTCAGCACGCTCGGCGTCGCCTGAATCCCGCTCTCCTCGTCCACAGCGGCGGCTTCACGTCGCGGCAGTGGCGCCGGCTGCGCGAGCAGCTCGCGGTCGAACGGACCGTGCTCGCGCCGGACCTGATCGGCTATGGCGCCGAGCCCTGGCCCGACGGCACCCCGTTCGACTTCCACGCGGATGTCGATCGGATCGTGGGCATGCTCGACGAGCTGGCCACACCCACGCATCTCGTCGGCCACTCGTACGGCGGGCTCGTCGCCCTCCAGGCCGCCCTCGCGCGCCCCGCGCGGGTGAAGTCCGTCGCCGTCTACGAGCCCGTGACGTTCGGCGTGCTCGAGCCAGGCGAGGACGACGCCGCGCTCGCGTCCGTCCATCAACTCGCGCCGTATCGCCTCGAAGATCCAGACGCCTGGCTGTCGGCGTTCGTGGACTGGTGGAATGGCCCCGGCGCCTGGGCGCGCTTGCCGGCGGATACGCAGGCCGCCTTCCGGCGCACCGGCTGGAAGCTCTCCGAGGAGGTGCGGTCACTGGCGCTCGACCGCACGACCCGGGCGCAGTACGGCGCCATCACCGCGCCGACGCTGGTCCTCGTCGGTGCGAACACGCAGCCCGCCGAGCTCCGCGTCACCGAACGCCTCGCCGCCGCGCTGCCGAACGCACGCCTCCAGTGCTTCGCTGGCATGGGCCACATGGGCCCGATCACGCATGCACTTGAAGTGAATGCCGCGATCTGCACTCACATCGCCGCGTCATGACTCGAGTTTCTGCGTTTCAAAATCGCGTACGCGCGTTGCGAACTGAGCGGTGCGAGTCGTTCGCCGGCCTGGCCTATGACCACGCGCATGATGACTCGCAGCCAGTTCCTCGGTTCCCTCGGCGTCGGCTTCGCACTGTTCGCTTGCAAGACCAGCGATGACACGACGGATGACCAGACGACGGACGATACCGACGAGCCGGCCGATGACGATCAGCCGACCGGCGATGACGACGACATGATGGCCACGCCCGACGGGTCCGTCCCCACCGACAGCGCGCCCCGCGTGTGCGCCACGCCGATGGCGATGATCGGTACGAACCACGGGCACGCGATCGTCGTTCCGGTCACCGACGTACGCGACCGGCAGGAGAAGACCTACGACATCAGCGGCAAGTCGCTGCACCCGCACACCGTCACGGTGACGCCGGCCATGTTCGCGATGATCGAAGCTGGCCAGACCGTGACCGTGGCCTCGTCGACGGACGCCGGCCATTCGCATCAGGTGACCATCACGTGCTGAGATAGGGGATGCGGTCCCGCTGCCTCGTCGTCGCTCTCGTCGTGGCGTGTGGGGGCGGTGACGACGCACCGCCCGACGACGCCCCCACCGAGCATCCCTGGGCCGTCCCCCTGGAGACGTGGACCTGGGTCGACGTGCCGGGCATGGTCTGCGGCAACGGCTCGCCGACGGGCATCGCGCTGAATCCGAGCACGCGCTCCGAACAGGTCGTCCTCTTCTTCGAGGGCGGCGGGGCCTGCTGGGAGGCGGCAGCCTGCTACGGCATCGTCATCCCCGTCACGGCGTCGCACCTCGACGGGTTCACCGCGCAGACCTTCGAGCAAGAGGTCAAGCCGCAGCTCGACCAGCTCTGGATGATCCAGCGCGGCGACGCGACGAGCCTGTTCGCCGACGCGAGCTGGGTGTTCGTCCCGTACTGCACCGGCGACCTCCACGCCGGCACGCAGGAGACGACCTACGAGGCGCTCGGGCAGATGCGGGTGATGTCGCACCGGGGCGCGTCGAACGTCGACGCCATGCTCGACCGCATCTCGAGCGCTCCCGCCGACGAGGTCTTCGCCATCGGCTTCTCCGCCGGCGGCTTCGGCGTGCAGCTCAACTGGGACCGCATCGCGGCCGCATTCCCCGCCGCGACGACCCATGCGTTCGCCGACGGCTCGCAGATGGTGCCGATCGAGTCAGGCCGCTGGGGCGCGCTCATGGCCCGCTGGGCACCACGCTTCCCCGCCGGCTGCACCGACTGCGGCGCGAGCTTCGACCGCACGGCCGCCTTCTGGCGTACCTCGGCTCCGGGCCGCCTGGGCCTCGTGAGCTCGCTGCAAGACGGAGTGCTCCGCGTGTACTTCGGTTACGACGCGGCCGGCATGCGGGCCGCCTCGCTCGCCATCGGCACGGCGATGACCGGCACGGCGGCCGCGTTCATGATCGACAACGACACGCACACCCGGCTGTTCCAGCCCGAGACGATGACGTCGACCGGTGACGTGCTCCGCCCGTGGGCTTCCGCATGGGCGACCGGCGGCGCCGCGTTCACGACCGTCGGGCCGTGACTACTTCTTCTTCGGCGGGGTGGCCTGCTTGACGGGCGGAGCCACGGGCGGCGTCGACATCGCCGAGCTGCTGCGCATGCCAAAGAACATCACCGCGCCGACCGGGATCAGCGACGAGATGGGCACCACCTCCGAGAGCGACTTGCCCGTCGCGCGCGCGGTGACGGTGTTCGTCTTCGCGTTCTTGTCGATCGCGACCTTGAAGTTGCCGTCGCCCGTGTAGAGGTCGACCAGCTTCAAGAGGTCCGCCTTCTTCTTGATGAGCGCGTCGATCTGCTTGTCCCGGCCCTTGTACGAATCGAGGCCGCTGATGGCGATCTTGGCCACGCCGCGCGGAGCGAGCTGCGCCGCCTTCATGAGGTCCATGAGGCCCTCCGAGGCGAGCGCGATCGACTCCATGCCCGACTTGTCCTTGTCGGTCCACGTCCAGCCGATGCCGTCCGAGTAGACCCCGAGCGCGAAGTGCTTGCCGCGGGCGAGCAGGTCCGTGCCGAAGTTCTTCTCCTTGCCGACCTCGCGCTCCGCCTCCGCCTGGAGGCGCTTCTTGGCCGTCGCCGACAGCGTCACCGACACGCCGAAGATGGGCTTCGTCAGGATGAGCGCCTCCGCGTTCGCCAGGCTCGAGCCGGCCTTCCGGGCGGGCATCGTCCACTTGTCCATGCGCGCCGTCACGAGCGAGGGCGTGCCGACGAGCATCACCCCATCCTTGGTGACCCCGATCGCCGGGTTGTTGCCCTGATCGACCATCATGCCGCCGCCGACGCTCGTGACCTTGCCGCCAGCGAGCTTGCCGACGGTCTCGACCATCTTCGTCGTGAACTTGCCGTGGACCTGCGCCACGAACGTGGGGTCGCCGGTCGCGGGGACCTGGAGGAACAGCGTGCCGTCCTGGATGTCGGTCACGAAGTCGAGGCCGACCGTCGACTTGACCATGCCGCGCGCGCCCTCGAGCTGGCCCGTCACCATCTTCAGCGAGTCCGTCAGCTCCTTGCTGGCCTTGATCGCCGGCTGCTCACCGAGCTTGGCGAGCGCCTGGTAGTTCTTGGGGATGATGACCGCGCCGTCGAAGTGGACGACGACGTCGGCGTCGGGAATCGCGTACTGCAGGGCGACATCCGGCGTGGGAGCCTTCGGATTCGCCTCGGCGCCGAATCCCGTGAGCCCCAGCAACAACGTGATGATTTCTACGATTCCGATTCCCATAAGACCTCCGAGCCAATCACGCGGCGAGAAAAATTCAACCCGGAACCATGGCGGTTTACGCCTTCACACGCCGCAGCAAAAAAACTGATGTCAAGACTGGTTCCGGAAGGGGCCGCCGGTAGGATGGCCTTCGTCTTCGACGGTCTGACACGGAAAGTATTCGAGGGAGGCACGACGGTCATGAGCACGCTTGCTGTGGTGGAAGAGATCCTGCGCGAGACCGCCGTCCCCATGTCGGTGCGCGAGATCGTGGAGCGGGCAGGGGTGCGGTTGCCCAGCAAGTCGAAGACGCCGGACACGGTCGTCGCTCGCGACCTCTCCATGGACCTCAAGAAGAAGGGCGAGGGCTCGCTCTTCGTCCGTACGTCCCCCGGCCGCTACACGCTGCGCGCGCTTGCTTCCTCCGGCGCGACCGTGACCTCGATGTCGACTCTTCCGGCCCGCAAGCCGGCTGCCGCAGCTCCGAGCGCCCCGCGCACCCGCGCTGGCACGGACGGCGAGCAGCACGGCGGCGGCTTCGCCAGCTAGAGCACCCGCACGTTGACGTGATTCGCCGCGCGGCCGTCACCGACCATCCCTGGATCGTCGAAACCGGCGCGGAGGCATATCGCGACCTCGGCGACTACACGGCGATCCTGCCGTCCTGGCTCGAGCAGCGCGGCGTGCTCGCGTGGATCGATCACGACGTCTCCGGCCGGGGCCGCGGCTTCGCGATGCTCGGCTTCTATCTCGACGACCCGCAGAAGCCACCCGGTCAAGCGAAGGTCGTCGCCGACCTCCTCGCCCTCGCCATCCTGCCCGCCCACCAGGGCCGCGGCATCGGCACCGCGCTCCTGACCCACGTCCTCGACGTCGCGGAGCGGGTCGCCTACTCGAGCGGCATCCCATCCATCCGCCTCTCGGTGGCGGAGAACAACATCGGAGCGCAGCGGCTCTACCTCCGGCACGGCTTCCAGGTCGTCGACGGCTCGACGACCTACGACAAGGGCCAGCGCGCGCTCCGCATGGTCCGCGCGCTCAAGCCCGTCGTGTAGTCGCTGGAGCGCCCACCGAAGAGCTTCTTCCTGCTCGGACCGCGCGGGCCTACATCTGGAGGTGGAGGTGCGCGCCGCTCCAGGCCGAGTTGCCGCCGTGGCGCTCGTCGATGACCGTGATGCCTCGCGCCCGCGCGGCGCGCATGAACGAGTTCACCTCGCCCGAGCTGTGGTCACGCGTGCGGACGTCGATCGCGTGGCCCGCCCGATGCGCCCAGCCCTTGTGGTGCCCGCCCGTCGTCGACGTCACGTGGAACCCGTGGGACTGGGCGAACGACGACAGCTGGCGCCACGTACCGGCAGCGCCCATCGCCTCCGCGAGGTTGTCGGCGGGAATCGTCTCGAACGCGGACTCGGTGGACGGCGTGGACGGGATGGACGGGACGGTCTGGTTGGTCTTCATGGCTTGTGACCGGACGTAGTGCAGTGGCAATGCCACGCGACCTTCGGGGCTC
>LNFM01007579.1_pt1 | contig 16893 bp, 10 predicted proteins | sample 596031 | NCBI WGS metagenome assembly LNFM01 (sample SAMN04254537, study PRJNA301005) | activated carbon metagenome | isolation source: dual media filters at the Ann Arbor, Michigan drinking water treatment plant | place: USA: Ann Arbor
TCACGGCGCCCGACGAGGCGGCCGCGAAACTGCTCGACGTGATCTCCGGTCTTTCCCCGGGCGATACCGGCAGTGTGTTCGACACCCAGGGAATGCGAGTTCCCGACTGAAGTATGCAAACCGGCGATCAGCCTGTGGCAAGCGCTACACGCCCCCGGGCTTCATCCGATCTTCTGGCCGGTTTTCTTCCAATCGGCCATGAACTGCTCGATGCCCTTGTCGGTCAGCGGGTGCTTGACCAGCGCCTTGAGGATCGACGGTGGAACTGTGGCGACGTCGGCACCGAGCATCGCGGCGTCCTTGACGTGGTTCACGGTGCGGATCGAGGCGGCGAGAATGTCGGTCGTGAGATCGGGGTAGTTGTCGTAGATCGCCTTGATCTCCTGGATCAGCTGCATCCCATCGAGGCCGATGTCGTCGAGGCGGCCGATGAACGGCGACACGAAGGTCGCGCCGGCTTTTGCCGCAAGTAGCGCCTGAGTCGCGGAGAAGCACAGGGTCACATTGACCATCGTGCCTTCGCCGGTGAGGGTGCGGCAAGCCTTCAGGCCGTCCCAGGTCAGCGGCACCTTGACGGCGACGTTGCCCGCGATCTTGGCGAGGATGCGACCTTCGCGGATCATGCCCTCGGCATCGAGGGCTGCGACTTCCGCGCTGACGGGGCCGGGTACGACCTCGCAGATCTCCGCGATGATCGTCTTGAAGTCGCGGTTGGCCTTGGCGACGAGTGACGGGTTGGTGGTAACGCCATCGAGGAGGCCGGTCTCGGCCAACTCCTTGATCTCTGCCACGTCAGCGGTGTCGACGAAGAATTTCATGGGTGCCCGTCTCTCGTTCTCGCAGCCTGCCTTCGTGCTGCCTGCCTGCGTATTGCCTGCGTGCTGCCTGTCTTCTCGCTACCTGCTTCCTCGATCCCTGCCTTGGGATCGCCGCGCCGTGGTAGCAGTGGTAGGGGCCTGGATGGGACACCCGATTCGGTTATGTATTACTCCGGCGAGGCCATTGAACAGTCTACTCGACATTCTGCCTAACGCGCCCGATGCGCGCGACCGCGTACCGGTTCTCATTCCGGTGGCGCTCGACCAGACGTACGACTACCTGCTGCCGGAGGGACTGGCCGTCGCGCCGGGGGATTTCGTACTGGTGCCGTTCGGGTCGCAGACGCGCCTCGGTGTCGTATGGGACCGCCTGCTGGGGCCGCAGAGCGAGATCGCGCCAAAGAAGATGAAGGCGCTGGTGGAACGGCTCGATGTGCCGGCGCTCCCGGAATTGTCGCTCCGATTCGCCGAATGGATCGCCAAGTACACACTGGCGCCCGCGGGTATGGTGCTCCGGATGATGATGGGGGCGCAGTCGGCGTTCGAGCCCGTCAAGCCGCGTTTTGGCGTCGTCATCGCGGACGGCAGCGCCAATCCGCCGCGGCTGACGGAAGCCCGCAAGCGAGCTTTGGAAGTGGCTGCCGACGGACTGCCGCGTGTGAAGAGCGCGCTCGCCGCAGAAGCGCAGTGCTCGAGCGGCGTGATCGACGGCCTTATCGAGGCGGGGCTGCTGGTCGAGGTGGTGATCCCCGAGCGGCGCTATCCCATCCCGCGCGCCGATCATTCGGAGAACCAGTTCACCGATGCGCAGGCGCAGGCGGTGCACTTGTTGCGTGCGTCGGTCGATGCGAAAGCATTTTCGGCGACGCTGCTCGATGGCGTGACCGGATCGGGCAAGACGGAGGTTTATTTCGAGGCGGTCGCGAGCGCGCTGGCGGCGGGCCGGCAGGCGCTCATCATGCTGCCGGAAATCGCGCTCACAAGCCAGTTCATGAGCCGGTTCCAGAAACGGTTCGGCGCGCCGCCTGTCGAATGGCATTCGGCGCTGTCGGGGCCCGAACGCGGGCGGGTTTGGCGGGCGGCGGCGACGGGTGAAGCGCGCTGTGTCGTCGGTGCGCGGTCTGCACTGTTCCTGCCCTACAGCGATCTCGGTCTCATCATCGTCGACGAAGAGCACGACCCGGGCTTCAAGCAGGAAGACCGCGTGCACTATCAGGCGCGGGACATGGCGGTCGTCCGTGCAAGCCTGGGGAAGTTCCCGGTTGTGCTGGCATCGGCGACACCGTCGATCGAGAGCCACGTCAATGCGCGAACGCAGCGCTACCGGCACGTGGTGCTGCCGGGCCGATTCTCGGGCGTCGAGATGCCGGAAGTCAGCGCGATCGATCTCAGGCGAGAGCCGCCGGAGCGGGGCAAGTGGCTCGCCGAGACGATGGCGACGGCCGTGCAGGAAACGCTCGAGAAAGGCCAGCAGGCGCTGCTGTTCCTAAACCGGCGGGGTTATGCGCCGCTGACCTTGTGCCGGAAGTGTGGGCACCGGATGGAATGCCCGCAGTGCTCGGCTTGGCTGGTCGAGCATCGCTTCAAGAAGCGGCTCAACTGCCATCATTGCGGGTTCGCGCTGCCGCTGCCGGAGAAGTGCCCGTCATGCCAGGAGCCGGGCCAACTCGTGGCGTGCGGCCCGGGTGTCGAACGCATCGCAGAAGAAGTCGCCCAGCGCTTTCCCGAGGCGCGACTCGCGATCCTGTCGAGCGACCTGATCCCGGGCCTCGCCGAAATGCGCGAGGTGATCCACGGCATCGAGGCGGGCGAATCCAACCTCATCATCGGCACGCAGATCGTGGCGAAGGGGCACAACTTCCCGAACCTGTGCCTGGTCGGTGTCGTCGATGGCGATCTGGGGCTCGCCCAAGGGGCCGATCCACGCGCGGGCGAGCGGACGTTCCAGCTGTTGCATCAGGTGACGGGGCGCGCGGGGCGAGCGCTGATCAAAGGCCGCGGTCTCGTGCAGACCTACAATCCCGAGCATCCCGTGATGGACGCGATCATCCGCGGCGACCGGGAGGCGTTCCTCGAACGCGAGATCCGGCAGCGGCAGATGGGTGGACTGCCCCCGTACGGCAGACTCGCCGCGCTCATCATCTCGGCGCGTGATCCCAGATTAGCCGAGCAGTTCGCGCGCGAGGTCGCTCGCCGGGCGCCGCCGGCGGATCGGATAGAAGTGCTGGGGCCGGCGGAGGCGCCGGTCGCGGTTGTCCGCGGGCGGCACAGATGGCGTCTTCTGGTGAAAGCGCCGCGAGAAATGGACATCCAGGGCTATCTTCGCGCGTGGGTGTCATTCCTGCCGGAAGCGAAGGGCGATCTTCGCATGACCATCGACGTGGATCCCTACAGTTTTCTGTGAGAAGGGGCGGTCACTCGCCGAGGCTGCGACCCAAGGTGGCGGCGTGGAGGCGGTTCTGGGCGCCCAGCGCGGTCAGCACCGCGCTCACGTGCATTTTCACGGTGCCGATGGCGAGGTCGAGGTCCTTGGCAATCTGCTTGTTGGACTGGCCTCGCATGATGGCCTTGAGAACCTGCCGCTGCCGCTGCGTGAGCTTGGGGCTGGTCGATGCCTCGCCAACGGGCTCGACGGGCGCCGTTCCAACCGCATGGCCGATTGCTTGGTGGCTTCGCTCGGTCAGGCTGGGCGGTACATAGACCTCGCCCGATAGGACGTACCCCAGCCTTTCGGCCAGACCTTCCATGGTCTCCGTCTTCACGATGTAGCCGTGGACCCCGGCGGCCAATGCCGCCAGGATGTCTCCGCGCGCGTCCGAACCAGAGAGGACGACGACCTTCATCGCCGGCCAGTTGTCACGGACCTGGCTCAGATCAGCCGGGCTCGAAAGTCCGGGAATTCCGAGATCGAAGATCGCGAGGTCGACCGTATGCGCCCTGAGCACATCAAGCGCTTCGTCGAAACGCTGAGCTTCATATGCCGCGCTCGCGTCGAGCTTGTCCCGCAAGAACTGCATGAGCCCAAACCTGGTGACAGCGTGATCGTCGGCCACCAGCACGCTGGCTGCTGATCTCGCGGGCTTCCTCTGCGCCATCACGGCGTGCGCTCCACTTCCCTGCGCGGATTTGAAAACCTCTTTGAGCACTTGTCGCCGCTATTTGCCAGCGCGATCAGCAGCAGAGATTTTCCTGAACATCGCTATTAAATCATTTGCATTGGAAAATTGTTTGACCTAGCTTGACGCGGTACGGCCTAGACTAACGTCGGTATCGGGGTATGGGGGGAACCATCAACCGGTATCGGCAGATTCGGTTGGGCCGGTCCTGCCGAAAGGCGGGACGACTACCTGGATTGCAGCTGAGCGGATTCCGGTGGATGTTCTTTGCTGATCACGCATCGAATGAATCGGTGGCCCTGGCGGCGATCCAGGTAGGATTCATGGATTTCCCGCAGCGCGTGGTCGCTTGCGGGTGACTGGAATTAAGCAGCCCCGCGTGCCGGCTGTTCATCAGCCGAAGCGATGGGGTGCCGGCGGTGGCAGGTCGTTGAACTACCGTGCTTGCGTCGGTGAGATCAGGTGATCGACGTGGTTCTACCATGAGGTCGCCGTTGGAAGTCTCGTACGGTTGCGTGTCGGCTACCCCGCTGCGACACGATAATCGGATGAGCAGCAGGGGCCCGCCCGCTCCTGCAGCCCCCGATCGGTCCGCCGGTCGGGGGCTTCTTCATTTGCAGGCGCAGCTTTCGGTCACTCGCGCGCGCGCCGTTGCCTGCCAGCGTGATCACCGGTTCGGTCCCCGTTGTACCCATTGCCGGAACGGCGTAATCGGTTCGGGAAGGGACCCGCAGCCGCATGCACGGCAGTATGGACAAATACCTGATGCGCATTCTCGTTACCGGCACGGCTGGCTTCATCGGTTTCCACGTGGCGCGGCGGCTGCTCGACGACGGTCATGAGGTGACGGGCATCGACGGGTTCACGCCCTACTACGACCTGAAGTTGAAAGAGAGCCGGCATGCGCTGCTCGTCGACCGCAAGGGGTACGACAGCCACCGCGTGCTACTCGAGGACGCTGCTGCCCTCTCCGACGCCTGGGGCGGCCGCTCGTTCGATGCCGTGATCCATCTCGCAGCCCAGCCCGGCGTCCGCTACAGCATCGAAAATCCGCACGTCTACATGAGTTCCAACATCATGGGGACGTTCAATATTCTGGAGATGGCGAGGCGCTACCCGGCAAGTCATCTGATGCTCGCGTCGACCAGTTCGGTCTACGGCTCGAACACGAAAGTGCCCTTCGCCGAGACCGACCGGGCGGTCCACCCTCAATCGCTCTACGCGGCGACAAAGCTCGCAACCGAGAATATCGCGCACAGCTATAGCCATCTGTGGAACCTGCCGGTCACGGCGTTCCGGTTCTTTACGGTCTACGGACCCTGGGGGCGGCCAGATATGGCGATGTTCAAGTTCACGCGCGGCATCATCGATGGCACGCCGATCGACGTCTACAATCATGGGTTGATGCAACGTGATTTCACCTTCATCGACGATCTCGTGGAAGGGATCAGCCGGCTGACTACCTGCGTTCCGCCGCTTCCGGCTGCGCGAAACCTGAAAAGTACCGTGACAGACCCGTCGTTGTCGCCGGTCGCGCCGTTTCGCGTGGTCAACATCGGCGGCGGACACCCTACGAGCCTGATCGAGTTCATCGAGGCGATCGAGAGCGCGGTCGGCCGGCCGAGCGTGCGCAATCTGATGGAGATGCAGCCCGGCGACGTCGTGAGAACGTACGCCGCATCCGACACGCTCGAAGCCCTGACCGGCTACCGCCCGGCAACCCCGGTCTTGGAGGGGGTGAGAGCTTTCGTGGCGTGGTATCGGGACTATTACAAGGCTTGAGACGACGCTCGCCCCCAAAATCTCGCATCCAATCCTCGGTCGCGGACCTCCCTCCCTGGTATGGCATCGAGGCATGCCCAGCCCCGCGCGCCTCACCGTCGGCATGGTTACATTGACAACCCCGGCAACGCATCCTTATGTCTGCGCTCAGTTGCTGCCGGCATGGCCGCGGCGAATGGTGCGAACTGACACCGACCCATTATCTCGTACCGGCACGGTGTTCTCGCGGTCGCCCGGCCGTAGTTCGACCATGAACTCGAGCGCTCGACCTGCACAGATCTCCGGGACCCGGCGCCCGTACTCGAGGATTGACCACCGTCATGATGACTATCGGCTCTCTCGCCTCCCGGATCTTCGGTTCATCGAACGAACGCAAGGTGAAGAACCTGCGTCCCCGGGTGGCAGAGATCAACGCGCTCGAGCCGGAACTCATGGCTTTGTCCGACGACGACCTGCGGGCGCGGACGGCTCAGTTCCGCCAACAACTCGCCAACGGCGCCGATCTCGACAGCTTGCTCGTGCCTGCCTTCGCCACGGTGCGCGAGGCCGCGAAGAGGACGCTCGGTCAACGGCACTTCGATGTCCAGATGATGGGCGGCATGGTGCTGCACGCCGGTAAGATCGCCGAGATGAAGACGGGCGAAGGCAAGACGCTGGTCGCGACGCTGCCGGTGTATCTCAACGCCCTCGCCGGTCACGGCGTGCACGTCGTCACCGTCAACGACTATCTCGCCAAGCGCGACAGCGAGTGGATGGGCCAAGTCTACAAGTTCTTGGGGCTCACCGTCGGCGTCATCGTGCACGGCCTCGACGACGAGGAACGCAAGCTCGCCTACGACTGCGACGTCACCTACGGCACCAACAACGAACTCGGCTTCGACTACCTGCGCGACAACATGAAGATGTCGCGGCCGGAAATGGTGCAACTCGGCAACCGCGGTAACGATGCGGTCGGGCACTATTTCGCGATCGTGGACGAGGTCGACTCGATCTTGATCGACGAGGCGCGGACGCCGCTCATCATCTCGGGTCCGGTCGAGGACAGGGCCGATCTCTACCAGGCCGTCGACGCACACATGAAGGTGCTGATCGAGGCGCACGAACAGACCGTTCGCGATCTCGAGCGCGACATGACCAAGACCAACGGCGGCACGGTCGACAAGGAAGCCCTGAAGGAAGCGCTGAAGGAGCAGGGCTACTTCGAGCTCGACGAGAAGCAGCGGTCGGTGTCGCTCACGGAGCTGGGCAACGGCCGGATGGAAGAGGTCCTGACGGGCCAGGGCCTGCTCAAGGGCACGCTGTATGATGTCGACAACGTCACCATCGTCCACCATCTCAATCAGGCACTGAAGGCGCACGCCCTGTTCCGCCGCGATCGCGACTACATCGTGAAAGGCGGCGAGGTCATCATCATCGACGAGTTCACCGGCCGCATGATGCCCGGCCGGCGCTATTCCGAGGGCCTGCATCAGGCGCTCGAGGCGAAGGAGCACGTCGCGATCCAGCCCGAGAACGTCACGCTCGCGCAGATCACGTTCCAGAACTATTTCCGCCTTTACAAAAAGCTCAGCGGCATGACCGGCACCGCCCTGACGGAAGCCGACGAGTTCATGGACATCTACGGTCTCGACGTGATCGAGGTGCCGACCAACGTGAAGGTCGCCCGTCTCGACGAGGACGACGAGATCTATCGCACGGCTGGCGAAAAGTGGAACGCCATCATCGCCGAGATCGAGCGGGCGCAGGAGCGCCAGCAGCCCGTACTCGTCGGCACGGTCTCGATCGAGAAGAGCGAGCATCTGTCGGAGCTGCTCAAGCAGAAAGGCGTCCGCCATCAAGTGCTGAACGCTCGATATCACGAGCAGGAAGCCATCATCATCGCGCAGGCGGGCCAACCCGGCGCCGTTACCATCGCCACCAACATGGCGGGTCGGGGCACCGACATCAAACTCGGCGGTAACGTCGAGTACAGCGTTCTGGAGTGGACGACGGAGCGCGAGGAAGCCGGCACACCACCGACCGAGCGCGAGATCGAGAAGAAGAAGGCCGAGATCGAAGCCGAGGTGGACCGCAACAAGGAAATCGTGAAGGCGGCCTCCGAAACGGTCGAGCTGGCGCCGGCCAAAGGCAAGCGCGCGGCCAAGACCGTGGAAAAGCCCGGTGGGCTCTACGTTATCGCCACCGAGCGCCACGAAAGCCGCCGCATCGACAACCAGCTGCGTGGCCGTTCAGGGCGTCAGGGCGATCCCGGCCGTACGAAATTCTACCTGTCTCTCGAAGACGACCTGATGCGCATCTTCGGCTCGGAGCGCATGGATACGGTGCTCAGGACGCTCGGCCTGCAGGAGGGCGAGGCGATCATCCATCCGTGGATGAACAAGAGCCTGGAGATGGCACAGAAGAAGGTCGAAGCGCGCAACTTCGACATCCGCAAGCAGATCCTGAAATACGACGACGTGATGAACGACCAGCGCAAGGTCATCTTCGACCAGCGCGTCGACATCATGGCCCAGGAAGACGTGTCGGAGACGGTCGTCGACATGCGCCACGGCGTGATCGACGAATTGGTCAAGCGGCACATTCCCGAGCAGGCCTATGCCGAGCAGTGGAACAGCGAAGGCCTCCAGAACGAGTTCAGGGAAATCTTCGGCCTCGATCTGCCGGTGAAAGATTGGGCCGCAGAGGAAGGCATCGCCGACCAGGAGATCAAGGAGCGGCTGACCAAGGAAGCCGACGAGAAGGCTGCGCGGAAGGCCGTCGAAATCGGCACCGAGAACTGGCGGCAACTCGAGAAGGCCGTGCTGCTGCACACGCTCGACCACCTGTGGCGCGAGCACATCGTGACGCTGGAGCATCTGCGGCAGGTGATCGGCTTCCGCGCTTACGGCCAGCGCGATCCGCTCAACGAGTACAAGTCGGAAGCGTTCAACCTGTTCGAGGGCCTGCTCGCCAAGCTGCGCGAAGCCGTCACCGGCCAGCTGATGAACCTGGAGCTTGCGCCGGCCGAAGAGCAGTCGCTGCTGCAGCCTGTCGACCTGCCGCCGATGCAGGCCCATCACGTCGATCCCACGACCGGCCTCGACGAGTTCGCGATGGCCAATGCCGCACTGGCAGCCGAGCAAGGGGTAGGCTTGGCTCGCAAGCCCGTTCAAGGCCGCAAGGACGCCGACATCGATCCGAATAATCCGGCGACGTGGGGCAAAGTCTCGCGCAACGCCGTGTGCCCGTGCGGTTCAGGCAAGAAGTACAAGCACTGCCACGGCCGGCACGAGTAAGAGCTGCGGGCTGAGCGCGAACTGCGCAGGCCCGCCCGACGGGGAACGCCAGCTATGAAAATTCTCGTGACGGGAACATCTGGCCAGCTCGCACAGTCGCTGCTCGCGGCGGGTCTCGCGGCAGGCGTCGATGTCGTGGCGTTGCGGCGACCGCAACTCGATCTCACCATTCCCGGTACGCTGCGAACCGCGGTCGCCGATGTCCGACCGGATGTCGTCGTCAATGCCGCGGCCTACACGGCGGTCGACAAGGCGGAGAGTGAAGAGGCGCTGGCGCGCAAGGTCAACGCCACCGGCGCGGGTGAACTCGCGGCGGTGTGTGCGCGAGCGGGGGCGTCACTGATCCACATCTCGACCGACTACGTGTTCGACGGCACGGGGGCGCGCCCGTATCTGGAAGGTGACGCTACCGCGCCCATCAACGCCTATGGTCGCTCCAAGCTCGCCGGAGAAGCGGCGGTCACTGCGGCCGGCCCGCGGCATCTGATCCTCAGGACGTCATGGATCTACAGTCCGTTCGGTACGAATTTCGTGCGAACCATGCTGCGGCTCGGTGCCGAGCGGCAAAAGCTCGGTGTCGTCGACGATCAGCTGGGATGCCCGACCTATGCGCCCCACCTGGCTGACGCCATCCTGGCGATCGCGGCCCAGGTCGATGGTGCTGCGGCGTCCGATCCGCGCTGGGGCATCTACCACGCGGCGGGCAGCGGCGAGACGTCATGGTGCGGCTTCGCACGCGAAATCTTCCGCGGCACCGCAGCGCGCGGCCTTCCGACGCCAGCGGTCGATGCACTGACGACGGCGGATTACCCGACGCCGGCGCGGCGGCCGGCGAATTCACGCCTCGACTGCGGGAAGCTCGCCGGCACGTTCGGCGTGGGGCTGCCGGACTGGAAGGACGGCACGCGCGATTGCCTGGAGCGGCTGCTTCCCGATCGACACCCGACTTGATTGCGCGAACTTCACAGGTCGCGGCAGCGGAGCGGACCGCACCGTTTCGCCTTGCAGCGGTGCATTAGGCGTGACACGCGCTATCGCATACCAAGAATGATCGTCACGCCGTCATCCAGGGCGGCTCGGGCGTGTACCAGTTCGCGGTGAAGTCGATGAATGCGCGCACCTTGGCCGAAAGATGCATTCGGTGCGGATAAACGAGGTAGACACCGAGGGATTGCATCGTCTCGTTCTCGAAAAGAGTGACGAGCCGGCCTTCGCGCAGATCGCGCGCGACGGCGAACTCCGGGATGAAACCGACGCCATGGCCGAGGCGAAGCGCCTGATGCACCGCCGTCGCACTGTTGACCGTGAGGCAGGGTTCGACGCGAACGACATTCTCGCTGCCTGCCGGGCCGAAGCGCCAGGAATCGCGCCAGCGGATGTTGCTGTCCACAATGCAGTCCGTCTGCGTCAGATCCTGCGGCGTGCGCGGCGTTCCGTTTTTCGTGAGATAGGCCGGCGAGGCGCACAGCAGCAGCCGCACGTCGCACAGTTTACGCGCGAGCAGGGTGCTGTCCTGCAGAGTGGTGACGCGGATCGCGAGATCGAAGCCTTCGCTGATGAGATCGACGAGGCGGTCGGCCAGGAACACCTCGACGTCGAGGCTCGGAAAGCGCGCGCGAAATGCGTTGAGCATCTCGATCAACTCCATTTCGCCGAGTGTCTGCGGAGCGGTGATGCGAAGGCGCCCACGGGGCTGACCCGACTCGGCCTTGATCGCCTCCTCGAGCGATTCGAACTCGGCGATCAGGGCGCGCGCGCGCTCGTAGTAGGCGCGACCGATCTCGGTGACCTGCACGCTGCGGGTGGTGCGATTGATGAGGCGCACGCCCAGCCGTTCCTCGAGTTCTCCGACGTGCTTGGAGACCAACGCCTTCGACCGGCCGAGCCGCTTGCCTGCACCCGTGAAACTCTGCGTATCGGCAACGGCAACGAAAGTCCGCATCAAGTCCAGCGTATCCATGGCGTCGTCGTCGTGTTGGAGCTATATAGACTGCGGCTACATTAGCCGAAGATGCCTGATTGTCCATCAGATGGAAACGATCGAGCCCGATTTGTTCACCGCATGCTGAAGCTCACGCACTTCCGATTATGTCCGCTCTCCAGATCGATTCGCCTCGCACTGTCGGAATGCGACCTGGCGTTCGAGATGGAGGAGGAGCGAGCCTGGGAATGGCGGGCGGGGTTCCTGGCGCTCAACCCCGCCGGCGAGTTGCCCGTGCTCGAGGTCGAGGGCGAAGCGGTGCTGTGCGGGGTCTACTCGATTGTCGAGTACCTTGCCGAGGGCGACGTCACGGCAGGAATGGTCGAGCGGCGCCGGTTGCGTCTGATTCCGGGGTCGCGGGAAGACCGCGCCGAGGTGCGCCGGCTGGTCGACTGGTTCCACCGCAAATTCCATGGCGAAGTTTCGCGCGAATTGCTGGCGGAAAAGGTCCAGCCGCAGGTGTCCCGGGTGATGTCGCCGACGCCGGTCGCAGGCCATACCCCCAATCTCGCGGTACTGAGGGCTGTCCGGACCAACATGCGCCAGCATCTGAGCTACATCGATTTCCTCGCGGACCAGCGGCGTTGGCTCGCCGGGGAGGAGCCGAGCTTCGCCGACCTCGCAGCGGCTGCCCATCTCTCGGCGGCCGACTACCTCGGAGAGGTGCCGTGGGCGGAGCACGCCAAGGCCAAGGCGTGGTACAGCCGGGTCAAGTCACGTCCGTCGTTCCGGCCACTACTCGCCGACAAGCTGCCGGGTATAGCGCCGCCGCCGCATTATTCCGACCTCGATTTTTGAACCGAGTTGGCGTTCGAGACCATGCAGATCAAGGCCCCGATTCCCGGCTCCGCGTCGGCCAGGGAGGGCAAGGGATGCGGCAGACGGAGAGGTCGCGAGGCTTTTCCAGCAGGAGAGGCTGGCGAAGCACCGGCCAGTTGGAGTAGAGATACGCACCCAGACGGCGGACCCCGTAGCTCAGCTGGATAGAGCATCAGATTCCTAATCTGAGGGTCGAAGGTTCAAATCCTTTCGGGGTCGCCAATTTTATCAGTGGGTTGATAGATCTCTCAACCTACTGAATATGCCCCGTGGCCAATCCATGTGCTCTTTTTGCTCTGACGCTGGCCAGTTGGCCGCGGGTCAGCCATCGGCGTTTCAGGTTCGCGGTGGCCACCTCCATCATCGATCGACTCTATCACCCTGTTTGATGGCCGGCACTCGTCGCTGCAAACTGCAAAGGGGCGCTGATCGTCAAGTCGGCGCCCCGCCAACTCACGGCGTGCCGACTTTGTCATGATCGCCCGCTTTGGACGAGCTAGACGAGCTGGCAGGTTGTGGCAGCGCGCTGTGAAGTCCCGATCCAACGACCACGACACTGTCGCCGATCCGGGCGTGCAAACCGGATTGATCGAGTGCCACGACCGGACCCGGCGCGGTCTTCCCGTCCGGCGCGACAGCAGTCTGCTCCCTCTCGTCGATCAGGCGACGCGACACCCTCGACACGGCAAAGCGATCGTACAGGATCGGCAGGAGCAGAAGCGTGAGAGCGGTTGCACTGATCAGACCACCAATGACGACGATGGCAAGTGGCCGCTGAATCTCCGCACCGGGCCCCGTTGCGAACAGGAACGGGACAAGACCGAGCGCCGCGATCGTCGCGGTCAGCATCACTGGGCGCAGCCGACGTTTGGTGCCGTCTATAACGGCTCCCCTGAACGTCGTCGTCTCGTCTTCGATGATCTCGTTGATGCAGGAGACCATCACGACGCCGTTGAGCACCGCGATGCCGATCAGCGCGATGAATCCGACGGATGCGGGAACAGAGAGGAGCTCACCAGAGGCCCACAAAGCGATCACGCCGCCGATCGTCGCGAACGGCACGTTACAGAAAACGAGAGCCGCCTGACGAGCGGACCCGAACGTGAAGTACAGCAGCAGGAAGATCGCAGCCAATGCAATCGGAACCACGATGGCCAATCGAGCCGACGCGCGTTGCTGGTTCTCGAACTGCCCGCCCCAATTGAATGAATAGCCCTGCGGGGCCGTTACTGTCGCAGCGACGGCTGCTTTGGCATCATTGACGAAGCCGACCAGATCACGGCCTCGCACGTTCGCGAGCACCGTCGCAAAGCGCTGACCGTCCTCACGGATGACCTGGATCGGGCCATCCTCGACTCGAATGTCGGCGATCTGCGCCAACTCGACCGTTCCCCCCGTGGGTAACACGACGGGAACACGTCCGAGAGCGGCAGCCGAGACCCTCACGTCTGCCTCGCCACGGATCAAAAGCGGGATGCGGCGTGTGCGTTCCAAAACGATACCGATCTGGCGACCGTCGACCCAAACCCGGGTGGTATCCTGGACGTCAACTGCATTGAGACCGAAACGGCCTGCCTTGATACGATCGACGGCCACGGTCAGATACCGCATCCCCTCGTTTCGCAGGGCGAACACATCGGATGCGCCGGGAACCTTCTTGATCTCGCCGGCGACGGCCGTCGCGAGACGGTTGAGCTGATTGATGTCATCGCCGAAAACCTTCACCACGACGTCTCCGCGAGCGCCGATGATCATCTCCTGCACGCGCATGTCGATGGGCTGAGCGAACGAGAATGAGATACCCGGCACCTCGGTCAGCGCCAGGCGGATCTGATCCATCAACCAGGCCTTGTCGGACTTGCGCCATTCCGACTGTGGCTTGAGGGTAAAAAACATGTCGGATTCGTTGAGACCCACGGGGTCGAGCCCGAGGTCGTCGGCGCCGGCGCGTGCGATGATTCGCGCAATCTCCGGCACTCGCTCCTTCAGATGGAGTTGGATCCTCAGATCCACTTGCGCTGTCTCTTCCACCGATATGGTCGGATGCTTTCGAACAGTGACGACCGGCGTACCTTCGTCCATGACGGGCAGAAAGGTCGAGCCGATCCGCGGATAGACGGCAACCGTCACGAGCAAGCTCACGACAACGGGAACGACGACGAGCAGTGGCCGGGAAACGACGCGCTCCAGCAGCGGATCATAAAACGAATGCATCCGCCGAATAAGCCATGGCTGATGCTCGACCCCAGCCTTGAGCACGCCCGCTGCTACAACCGGCACGACGGTTAGCGACAACAGCAGGGCCGCCGCCAGCGCAAAGCCTATCGTCATCGCAACAGGGCCGAACAGACGCCCCTCCAGCCCCTGCAGCGAGAGCAACGGCATGAAAACCGTTATGATGATGGCAACGCCGGAGATCAAAGGAGTGGCGACTTCTTTCACGGCGTCGCGTGTCACACGCAGCCGTGTCTTCATATCCGGTGACTTCAGATGGGCCAGACGGTGCTCGACATTCTCCACGATCACCACAGCGCAATCGACCAGCAGACCGATCGCGATCGCGAGACCGCCGAGCGACATGATGTTCGCCGTCAGGCCATAGGCCTTCATGATTCCGAACGTAGCCAGAACCGCCAGGGGCAGGATCATGGCGACCACGAGTGCCGCCCTCAGATTGCCAAGGAACAGCAGCAGCAGGATCAGCACGAGAACGATGGCCTCCAGCAGCACCTTCTGCACGGTCCAAACCGCCTTGCCGATCAGTTCGCTACGATCATAGAAGATGTCGATACCCGTATCGGGCGGCAGCTGCGACTTGAGTTGATCGAGCCTGCTTTTGACGCCCGATACGACCGTCTCGGCATTTGCACCGCGCAAACCCAAGACCAAGACCCAGAGCGCCTCACCTTCCCCGTTCTGTGTCACGACGCCATTGCGAGGTAGTGCTCCGAACCTGACATCGGCGACATCCGAAACACGAACGATGCGAAAATCCTTCGTCGTCACGATGGTATTGCGCACATCGTCGAGTGTCCCGATCCGCCCCTCCGACCGGACCAGCAAGGCTTCCTCGCCGCTGCGGACCCGTCCGGAGCCGTCATTCCGGTTGTTCGAGACGAGCACGCTCTCCAACATCTGTGTCGTGATACCCCGAGCGGCCATCGCTGGTGCGTTCGGCACGACTTCGAAGGTCCTGACCTCGCCTCCCAAAACATTTATGTCGGCGACACCCCGGACACCGCGCAACGAAGGACGGATAACCCAATCGACCAATGTGCGTTGCTGTTCGAGACTCAGCGACGGTGCGCTCAGGGTGAACATCAGCATCTCGGCAAGCGGCGTCACGATCGGCGCTAGGCCACCGGAAGTACCGGAAGGCAGCTGATCGCGAATTTCCTGCAGCCGCTCGTTGACTTGAGCGCGCGCCCAGAAAATATCCGTGCCGGACGCAAACTCGAAAGTCATCAGCGTAACGGAGTACCGTGTCGTCGAACGCATCCGCTCCAGGTTTGGGATGCCGCGCATGCCGATCTCGACGGGATTTGTGACCCGGCTTTCGAGTTCCTCCGGCGTCAACCCGGGCGCCTGCATCGACACGAGCACCTGCACAGGCGAAACGTCCGGAAACGCATCGATCGACATGCTGCGGTAGGAGACAGCGCCCCATACGGCGACGGCAAGCGCCACGATTATCGTCAGCAGCCGCTGGCGCAGCGCCGTTTGAACAAGTCTCGAGATCATGGCTCAGCGCTCGTCGTTCTCGGCCAACTCGGCGACTAGCGCCAGTACGCCTTGAGTTGCTACCCGGTCGTTTGCCCGCAAGTTGGCTCTGAGGGAAGCCCGCTGCCCAGTCTCCGAAACGACTTCGACAGGCTTTGCGCGAAATCCATTTCGATCCTGAATGAAGATCCAGGAGCTGCCTCTGTGCCGCACGACGGCGGCTATAGGTACGGCCCACCGATCATTCGTCGCACTGTCGATGCGGACAGTGATGGTGGTAGCAAGGCCTGGTCGCACGCTGCCGGCATTCGTGTCGACCTCGGCGACGACGCCGATCGATTGTGTAGCTGGATCGATGGTCCGACCGATCCTGATGACACGACCGCGGGCGCCTTGCGCAGGCAGAGAGACGATCTTGCCTTCCTCCAACAATGCCATGCGTGTTGTCGGCACCTGAATGTTGACCCAGAGTGGGCTGAGCGTTGCAATCGTGAACAACGGCGCTGCAGCATCGACACGCGTTCCCTGCTTGACCGTGCGTTCGATGACAGTGCCGTCCTTCGGCGCACGGATGTCGATGGAATTGCTGATTTTGCGTGTTTTGCGGAGTTCGTCGATAGCCTCGGGGCTGACGCCCATCAGTTGCATAATTTGCAATCTCTCGTCGACGCGAGCCAGCGCATGGGTGTGCTCACCCTGCGCGAGCACGAGCTGGACCTCCGACATGGCCTTGACCTTGAACAAGGCATCTGCGCGCCGCAGTTTATCCGCCGCCAACTTTTCGTCGGTCAACGACGCCAGATAGAGGTGCTGGGCTTCGACCACTTGCGGAGAGCGCAATCGAGCAATCAGCTGGCCGGCCTTGACTGGTTCGTCCAATGCGGCGAGGACGGTCTCCACCATGCCTGCTGCCGGTGAAGCCACGACGCTTGCCTGATGCGGAGGCACGACGACATTTCCCGGGAAACTGAGATCCTGTCCCAGCGTATCGATGTCCACCTGAACAGTCACGATACCTGCGGCGCGCTGGCCGCGATCATCGATCGAGATCGCAATCTCAGCCTTATCACTGCTCTGCGCCGATGCGGGAAATGCGCACGCAGAACGCATCAAGAGAGTGAGAGACAAAGTAGCGATCAAAAGCGTTTTGAGTTTCGGAATCTCGAGGACCGCGGCGGTCGGAATAGGCAGAGGTGTTCGAGCCCGTGTTACCCTGGCTGAGGGCAGCGGTGTTGTATTCGGCTTCATTGTGAGAATTAAACCTCGATTGGTCGTGCGACGTCATAGCCCCGGGCTCGCGATAGCCCGCAGGTCGGATGAAAATCAGAGTTGGTTTCGAGCTGAATAATGATGACAGTGAAGGCGAGTTGCCGGCTGCCCCT
>LNFM01007581.1_pt1 | contig 16892 bp, 11 predicted proteins | sample 596031 | NCBI WGS metagenome assembly LNFM01 (sample SAMN04254537, study PRJNA301005) | activated carbon metagenome | isolation source: dual media filters at the Ann Arbor, Michigan drinking water treatment plant | place: USA: Ann Arbor
TCTAAAAATTTATGCAGCATGACTGTCAAACGAACGCAAAGTCTCTATCGGTTTCCCTTACGCAATCCAGGGAGCGCTAAACGGCGCCCTTGATTTTCACGCGCCGTGTTTGCTGAAGCGGCGGCGACAGAAGCATCGCCGATCGAGAAAGAGACTGGCGGGATTGATAGAATTTCGGGTTCGGCGAGTATTCTTCTTCGCGGCTCCCGGCGGCACTTCGCCGTCGGAATAGCGACCAAACCAGGGGAGCAGCGCAAGCCTTTGGGGGATCAATTCGTGCGGGCTATTGGCGGCGGGCTTTCGAACTGTCAAAAGTCATTCTGCCGGGGCGGACAAACCCGTTACAGTGGGAGCGGGGAGCGGCTTTTCTGGTCGCCTCAAGAACGGGAAACGTTCGAATAGCCACTGGCGCCGTTCGGGCTCCCTAAACCGCCAGATATTCTGATCGAACCAGAAGTGCGCCGCACCGCAAGCGATCAAGAACGCGATGACAAATCGCGCTTGGGTTTCGTTGGCAATCGCATAGTTCAATACCATTTCGGTGATATTGGAAGTTGCCGCGACGGCGCCGGGCAGTCCGCTACCAGCGTAGAAAAAGAAGCCGATTAGAGCGCCGCCAATGAAAATGCCGACCGCTCGATATCTCCGAATCAGGCCCGTTCGGGTCTTATCACCCGCGAGAGAATGGAAGCCGAGAATTGTAACGTACTGGAGACCGTGAGCTGTTGCGTAGCTTAAGAACCCAAAAAGAAAATCACTCGTGAGATACGAAGGCAGAAAGAACATTACCGATGCGGCGAGCATCAGTGCGGGCGCAGGGCGATATCGCGAGAAATTTCGCGCGACAACAAGAGCGGTGAATGCGATCGTGCCCGCGTAAAGAACAGAGCCCGCATAATACAGAGTTGTGACATACGGCTTCAACCAAGAGGTTTCCATCGTCATCACACTGCCGAGAATGAGGTTCGGCATGAATACTGAGAGATTGACCAGCATTCCGCAGGCGGTGGCAAGATTGATGGCGAGTCGCTCCTGGGGCAGCATCGGTCCCTGGCCGGAGGCTAGGGAGGTCATGACGTATACGCCGATGTTCTGACGGCCGTAGTGGAACGCCTGGTAGAAGAGATATGCGACGCTCACGCCAATGGCGACGGCAACAGGCAACACCATGATGGCGAAGATAGCAGTCGCTATGATCAGCAGGGGCACGACTATGCCGATCAGCGGGCGGTCGACAAGCCGCTGGCGGATATCGGAATCCGAAGTCAGGTAAAGTGTGAGAGCGACATGCGCGCCGCCGAGCGTGATGAAGAAGTGCAACACCTTCTCGGCCATCGGCAGCCTATAGGTAAACATCACGCACAGCGCGAGCGGGACGAACGTCACAGCAACCAGTGAATATGAAAAGATGCGAGCCATTGAGATGGCTCCGCAGGCTACAATGTAATTCAATAATAGCGAATTACTGCGATATTTCTAGTCCCAAGCTACGCCAAATGAACAATAAACCAAGCCAAAAGAAGCCTATTGGATCGCCGGCGAATTGGGAAGCGCCAGATGCGGCACGATTATATCGGCGATGCGAGCCGCAATTTCCGCCTGTGCCTTGACGCTAAGGTGAAAAGTGTAGTCAACCGAAGAACGTCCTTGGTACTCACGGTGAGCGTTCCAGAATATCCAGTCTTTCCCCCGGTAGCCGTCCAGTTCGGTCTTTGTCCGGTCGAACAGGTCATCATACATCTCAAATTCGAATGTTCCGTCCGAATCCTTGGAGAAGAAATCGAAACTCGATCTGTCCACGACCTGCCAAACCAATGCGACAGGTTTTCCGAAATCACGTTTAATTGCTTTCAACGCGTCGATGTGAAACGGGGAGGCGCCGGCGAAGATCATTTCGGCGTCGTTCTTGAACGAGTGACGAAGGTTGCGCGCCAATTGCTCCTGGGCTCTGCGCCCGAAATAGTCCGACCCTAGAAGTAGTTTGAGTGGCACCGAGATACGAGAGTGGAACGCTATGTTCGGAAACCACTTCGGCATCCATTCAAGTGCCGGTGGCCATTCATGCGATTGGGCGGCGATCGACATTGCCGAAAGGCGGCTGAACCCCAAGAATGACTCAGGTCCACGTTCATATGTCAGAGGAACATGCCATTCGTTGAAACCCGAGTAGCTTACAATCATGTCCGGGTTGATCTTGTGTCCCCAAAGGTTCAGAGCAATGAAGTTCTGATAAGTCGTGGATCCTCCCATTGCCATACTGATCACACGGATCAACCTGTTGGGAATGGCAGCTTTCAAACGTTGTTCGATCTGCGCATGAATAGTGAGTCCGTCGCGCACGGCATCCGGCGCCTGTCCTTGGGCGCCGCTGCCACCAATCAGAATCACCCGGAGCTCACCTGCTTCCTTTGTCGGAGGGTTCTTAAAATCGAAGTCCGGCGTCCAGAAGCCCATCTGGCCTGAGTGAATGTCCTGTCCCGACCCCGTATGGTGGAAGTCCGGCTGCATGTGAAAGCCCGTAAATGGATAGAGGTCAAAGGAGGCGATATGTGGCTTGCTTAGGTCGCGGCCCGGGTTCTGCATGGTCCCAAGGATGTAGTCGTAACTAAACAGCGTCAGCAGCAACGCCAACGACGTGCAGAAAAGCACGACTAGCCAACCCGCAGTGTACAGCAAACCGCGACGTATCATATGCAAACCGAAAAAATTGTGGCCAAGATCTCTCCTGCTTCCGACTAGTAAACAAGTACGTGCATTCTTCCTCAAGTTAAATAGTTTCCTCCCAGAAAGATATGGTATGCAATGCGTATTGACCGCCTCGAGCCAAGCTCAAGGCGTCCTTAAATCGCAACCGTTTATGACGCCAAGCACGTCGTTATGAAATGGCGGGACCGCAATATCCGACTGCGCCGGCTGGAAGCCGAAGCCATCCATATCCTGCGCGAAACGGTTGCCGCGTTTGCCAAGCCGGTGATGCTCTATTCGATCGGCAAAGACTCCACCGTTATGTTGCATCTTGCACATAAGGCCTTCGCGCCGGGCCGGCCGCCGTTCCCCCTGCTGCATGTCGATACGTTGTGGAAATTCCGTGAAATGATCACGTTTCGCGACGAGGCCGCCGCACGCTTCGGCATGAAGCTGCTGGTCTACGTTAATGAGGAGGGCAGCGCGCGCGGCATTTCGCCGGTGTCGAACGCGGCGATGCACACCCAGGTGATGAAGACGGAGGCGCTGCGTCAGGCCCTGGACAAATGGAAATTCGACGCCGCGATCGGCGGCGCGCGCCGCGACGAGGAAAAGAGCCGCGCCAAGGAGCGCATTTTCTCGCATCGCTCGGCCAGTCACACTTGGGACCCGCGCAACCAGCGCCCCGAACTGTGGCGCCTGTTCAACACCCGCATCAATCCCGGTGAATCGATGCGGGTCTTTCCGCTGTCGAACTGGACCGAGCTCGACGTCTGGGACTACGTGCGCGCCGAAGCGATCCCGGTCGTGCCTTTGTATTTCGCCAAGGAACGGCCGGTGGTGATGCGCGGCGGCGCGATGATCATGGTCGACGATGAGCGGCTGCCGCTGCTGCCCGGTGAAACGCCCGTCCTCAAGCGAATCCGGTTCCGGACGCTCGGCTGCTATCCGCTGACCGGCGCGATCGAATCCGGCGCCGATACGCTCGACGCGATCATCGACGAGATGCGCACTGCGACGGTTTCGGAGCGCCAGGGCCGTGTCATCGATCAGGACGCCGGCGCATCGATGGAGCTCAAGAAGCGCGAGGGTTATTTTTAATGTCGGAAATCGCGCCAGCGCCCTTGCGATTCATGACGTGCGGCTCGGTCGATGACGGCAAGTCGACTTTGATCGGCCGCCTGCTGTACGAGCAGAACCTGATCTTCGGCGACCACGCCGAAGCGTTGGCACGCGATTCGCAGAAGCACGGCACCACCGGTGACGAGGTCGATTACGCGCTGCTGCTCGACGGGCTGGAGGCCGAGCGCGAGCAGGGTATCACCATCGACGTAGCCTACCGATACTTTTCCACCGCGCGGCGCGCCTTCATTGTCGCCGACTCGCCCGGCCATGAACAATATACCCGCAACATGGCGACCGCGGCCTCCAACGCGGAGCTAGCGGTGCTGCTGGTGGATGCGCGCAAAGGTTTGCTCGTGCAAACCCGGCGGCACGCGCTCATCACCAGCCTGCTTGGCATTCGTCATGCCGTGCTGGCGGTCAACAAGATTGACCTTGTCGATTACGACCGGACAGTGTTCGAGACGATCGCCGCGGACTTTGTCCGCTTCGTCGGCCCGCTCGGCTTCAAGGCCATCACCTGCATTCCGATCTCGGCGCGCGGCGGCGACAACGTTTCGGCGCGCAGCGCGCGTACGCCCTGGTACACCGGGCCGCATCTGATGGAGCATCTCGAAACGGTCGAGACGGATGACGAGCGCGCGATCGGGCCGCTGCGGCTGCCGGTGCAATGGGTCAATCGCCCCGACGCAGATTTTCGCGGCTTCTGCGGCACGATCGTCGGCGGCCAGTTGAAACCGGACGATGCTGTCGTGGTGCTGCCATCAGGCTGGGAAACCCGCGTCCAGCGGGTTCTTGGCGGCGAAGGCGATAGCGATGCAGCGCGGGCCGGCGATGCGGTGACGGTAACGCTCGCCGATGAAGTCGATGTGGCGCGCGGCGATATGCTCGTCGCGCCGCGGGACCGGCCCCAGGTCGCCGACCAGTTCGCCGCGCATGTCGTATGGATGTCGGTCGACCGGCTGCTGCCCGGCCGGTCTTACCTGATGCAGATCAATCATAATGCGCTGCCGGCGACGGTGACGGAGATCAAGCACCGGATCGATATTGATTCGCAGGCCAAGCTGGCGGCGAAATCACTCGGCCTGAACGAAATAGGCGTTTGCAACCTGTCGGTGGCGCGGCCGATCGCATTCGATGCCTATGCCGACAACCGCGACACCGGCGCGTTCATTTTGATCGATCGGTTTTCCAACGAAACCGTCGCCGCCGGCATGATCGATTTTGCGCTGCGCCGCGCCACCAATATCTATCGCCACGACCATACGGTCAGCAAGGCGGTGCGCGTCGCGCTCAAGGCTCACAGGCCGGCGGTGCTTTGGTTCACGGGCCTGTCGGGCTCCGGAAAATCAACGGTGGCCAATCTGGTCGAGGCCGACCTCAATGCGCGCGGCGCGCATACGGTGCTTCTCGACGGCGACAATATCCGGCATGGCCTGAACAAAGATCTCGGCTTTACCGAAGTCGACCGGGTGGAAAACATCCGCCGCGTCGGCGAGGTCGCCAAATTGATGACCGAGGCCGGATTGATCGTGCTGTGCTCGTTTATCTCGCCGTTTCGTGCCGAACGCGACATGATGCGCGAACTGCTCGACGAAGGCGAGTTCATCGAGATTTTTGTCGATACGCCGCTCGACGAATGCATCGCGCGCGATCCGAAGGGCCTGTACCGGCGCGCGCTGGCCGGCGAAATCAAGAACTTCACCGGCATCAATGCGCCTTATGAAGCGCCGAAAAATCCAGAGCTTCACCTCGAAACCGCGAAAGTCAGCGCCGATTTATTGGCGCGGACTGTAGTCGACGAGCTGACGCGGCGCGGCATTGTCTGATTGTTGCGGCGTAGCCGGCTCTTTGATGTCCGCGATTTTTGCCCCGGCCATGGCTTTCCGTTGCTTGGATTTCTCCGCTGTATCGTGAGATAATGCTTACGATATTTTATGTGCGGAGGTCGAATCCGACAAAAGGATCAAAGGACCCCGGTTCGTACGTCAGGGACCAACTATTTTTCGAGCTGCTTTTGAGGTCCGTTTCATGAGCAAAGTCGCACTCATCACCGGTGTTACCGGACAAGACGGCGCTTATCTCGCGGAATTTCTGCTTGGCAAAGGCTATGTCGTGCATGGCCTCAAGCGCCGATCGTCGTCGTTCAACACCGCGCGTGTCGATCATCTCTATGCAGATCCGCATGAACACGCGACCAGGTTTTTCATGCATTACGGCGATATGACCGATGCGACCAACCTTATTCGCCTTGTTCAGGAAACGAACCCGGACGAGATTTATAATCTCGCGGCGCAAAGTCATGTCCAGGTCAGCTTCGAGACGCCGGAATACACCGCCAACTCAGACGGCCTCGGCACGCTGCGGCTTCTCGAGGCGCTTCGGATCCTGAAAATGGAAGAGCGCGCGCGCTTCTATCAGGCTTCGACGTCGGAGCTATATGGCAACTCGCCGCCCCCGCAAAACGAATCGAGCAAGTTCGAACCGCGCAGTCCGTATGCCGCGGCTAAACTCTATGCCTACTGGATCACGGTGAACTACCGTGAAGCCTACGGCATGCACGCTTCCAACGGCATTCTTTTCAATCACGAGGGCCCGACACGCGGTGAAACCTTTGTAACGCGAAAAATCACGCGAGCCGTCGCTGCGATCGAATTTAAGCAGCAGGAGAAGCTCTATCTGGGCAACCTCAATGCCAGGCGCGACTGGGGCCACGCGCGTGATTATGTTGATGGCATGTGGCGAATTCTGCAGCAACCGAAGCCGGACGACTATGTGCTGGCCACGGGTCAGGCGCACTCGGTGCGTGAATTTGTCGAACGGGCGTTCGCTCACATTGGCCGCGACATCGAGTGGCAAGGAAGCGGAACGAACGAGTGCGGCGTCGATGCCGCCAGCGGCCAGGTCCTCGTTGAGGTCGATAGCCGATACTACCGGCCGACCGAAGTCGATAACCTGTTCGGCGACCCGTCAAAGGCCAGGAAGGTGCTTGGCTGGAGCCACACGACGCCGTTTGACGTTCTGGTGCGTGAAATGGTTGAGGCCGATCTCAAAACTATTCGGGACCAGCAGCAAGGCTGACAAATCAAGACGCGGCTGTCTCTTTGACATCGGCGATCTGACCGCCCGTCATCTTTACAATCTCAGCGCCCGTTGTACGGAAAGCATGTTTCGGCGAGCCGGCCGCCGCCCACACCGGATCGAGCGCCATCAGGTCTTCGTCGATCAGTACGCGCGGCGCGGCGAGATGCCCCACCGGCGCCACGCCGCCAATGGCAAAGCCGGTGACGTCGCGCACCCAGCGCGCATCGGCGTTCTTCACCGTGACGCCGAGCAGAGCCGAGACTTTCCTCACATCGACACGATTGATGCCGGAGGCGATCACCAGCACGGCCTGCTCGCCGGCGCGCAGCACAATGGACTTGGCAATCTGCGCCACCGTGCAGCCGACCGCTGCGGCGGCATCGGCGGCAGTGCGCGTGCCATCGGGAAATTCGGCGATCGTGTCGGCGTGGCCGGCACCTAATAGAGCGGCACGCACGCGATCGACGGAGTTGTTGGGGTCTGCCATCGCGCTTCCCGTAATTAATAGCCCGCCGCCAGTGCGCCGCGCGTGCGCGGGTCGGCGGCGCCGACATAGCCGTCGGCGGTGACTTCGATGGAATTGGCCGAGGTGCCCGGCCGCGTCGGCACGATGATGTGGCCGCGAGCCTTGAGCGCCGCCAGCACGTCCGGGGCAAAGCCCGGCTCGACCAATGTTTCCTCCGGCTGCCATTGCTGATGCAGGCGCGGCGCCGACACGGCATCGGCCACTGGCATCTGGAAATCGATGACATTGGTGACGACCTGTAACACCGCGGTGATGATGCGGCTGCCGCCGGGTGAGCCGGTGACCAGCAGCGGCTTGCCGTCCTGCAAGACGATGGTCGGCGTCATCGACGACAGCGGCCGTTTGTTCGGCCCGGGCAAATTGGCAGCGAAGCCGACCAGGCCGTAGGCGTTTGACGCGCCGGCCTTGGCGGTGAAGTCGTCGAGTTCGTTATTGAGCAGAACGCCGGTGCCGGCGGCGATCAGGCCGAGCCCATAGGAGAAGTTCAGCGTGTAGGTATTCGACACCGCATTGCCGTCGCGGTCGATGACGGAATAATGCGTGGTGTTCTGGCCTTCATGGTCGCCGGGCTTTCCGGGATGGATATCGGCCGATGGCGTGGCCTTGGCGGTGATTTCCGCGCGCAATGTCTCGGCATATTTCTTCGAGGTCAGCCCGGCCTGCGGAATCTTCACCGCGTCCGGATCGCCCATGAACACGGCGCGGTCGGCATAGGCGCGCTTCATCGCCTCGATGAAATAATGCAATGCCTCGTCGCCGCGCCCGAGGTGGCGAAGGTCGTAGCCTTCGAGAATGTTCAGCATCTCGATCAGGTGCACGCCCCCGGACGAGGGCGGCGGCATCGACACGATGGTGCGGCCGCGATAGGTGCCTCGCACCACCGGCCGCTCAATGGCGCGATAGCTGGCGAGATCCTGTTCGGTCATGATCCCGCCGGCCTTTTGCACGGCGTCGGCGATCAATTTCGCAGTCGTGCCTTCGTAAAAGGCGCGCGGACCTTGGGCTGAGATAGCCTTGAGCGTATCGGCGAGATCGGACTGGATCAGCCGGTCGCCGGATTGCAGCGGCTTGTCGCCGTTCTTGAGCAGGATGCTGGCCGACGAGGGAAAGCGCGCCAGCTTGTTCGCCGCGGCCGGCAGCGAATCGGCGAGGTCGTCCTCGACCCGGAAGCCTTGCTCGGCGAGCCTGATCGCCGGCGCAATGAGGTCGGCGAGCGACAACTTGCCGGAGCCGTATTTGTCATGCGCCAGCGCCAGGCCGGCGACCGTGCCAGGCACACCGACGCTTAAGCCGGAATCGCGCGACTTCACCGGATCGGGATTGCCGCTCTCATCGAGAAACATGGTCGGCGTCGCGGCTTCCGGCGCGGTCTCGCGGTAGTCGATGGCGATGTCGCGCGTGTCATTGCCGCGCGCATCTTTCGCCAAATGAATCACCATGAAGCCGCCGCCGCCGAGATTGCCGGCGCGCGGGTAGGTGACGGCAAGCGCAAAGCCGACCGCCACCGCGGCATCGACCGCATTGCCGCCGCGGTCGAGAATCCCGACGCCGATTTGTGCGGCCAGGCGCTCCTGCGCCACCACCATGCCGGTGTGGCCGACAATGCCGCGCGCATGCGGAATCGTCGGTAGGGTCGAGGCAAGTTGTGGGGTCGATTGCGCGAAGGCCAGCGTAGCGCTGAGCACCAGTGCGCCGGCGAGGAGTGTGCGGCGGGATAGTCCGATCATGTCAAACCGCGCTTCCAGAAATGGACAGTGCTTCGGCCGCCAGCCTATCCGAAGCCTTTGCGAGGTGGTACCGGTGCGCGAGCTTATAAAAATGAATAAGGGAGGATACGCATGCTTGCACGTCGCAAGGCTTGACTGCGTATTGGCATCACGGGCGCCGGTTTCCGTCGAGCGCCAGGCCGCGGATGTCCTCGGCCGCGCCCTTCACAATTTCCGAAAGCTCTTGCAGCGCGAGCGCGGCGGCTTGAAGCGGTCGGCCAGCGAGCCGGCTTTGCCGGTTAGGCGCTTTTCTTCTGCGAGTCCGGTCCCAGCGCCCCGAGGTTGTCGTCCACCATCTTCTGCGCCAGCTTGATTTGCTGGTCGCGGGTCATATCCGTTTTCGGCAAGCCCTTCACGAGCGCCAAGTGCGCTTCCAACGTCGCCAGCGGCGAGAACGGGCCGGGCTCGTCGATCATGTTCGAGGTTGGCCGCATTGGGGAACCCTTCTTTGATGACCTTGATCGCCCAATCAAGATAGGGAGCGGCGCCGGCCCGGTCAATCAGACGGGCCTCGTTTTGATAGTTGGAACTGAGGTCGATCACGCCCGCCGGTGGTCGGCGCTCGGCTTCGTGCTAATCGTCGCGACGGCTCTGCACTCCCCTGGGTCCAGCCGGTATTTCGCCGCCAGTTTTTCCACGACGATTCTCCTCGCATCTGCCTGCGGCAATATAGGCAGCCGGGGCGGGTCTATCGATGAGCCCACCCCCCCAACGTCTCTCCGGCATACGATGCTTCCGTCGGCTCTCACGCCGCTGCAGTTTGCCGGGCCCACCGCCAGCGATGAGAAGGTATTTTGCGCGTATACGACCGCCGCACAATTTATTCCGCCTGCTCTTTCGCACGCTGTTCTTGCGATACCGGCGGCTTCAAAAGAATTCGAATATCCTCTCCGTCTGGCCAAAATGACCGGTCGTAACCGAATAGGCGATTGCTCCATGCGCGGTCTGGGCTTTGGCCGGACCGATCGTGTCGGCGGCCAGTGCCAGGATTGCGCCGCTGAGCAATAAAAGCGCGGTCTACCGCGCCTGCGCGTGATATTGCGTATTCGGCCGCATGTCGGTCGCCGCCGCCACGCGGTTCGACATGTTGAAGAAGCCGATCACCGCGGCGATGTCCCAGATGTCGCGTTCGGAGAAACCGGCGCGGCGCAGCCGCTCTCGGTCGGCTTCCTCGACATTCGCCGGCGACGACGTCAGCTTCACCGCGAAGTCGAGCATGGCGCGCTGGCGCTTGTTCAGCCGTGCGGCGCGATAGTTCATCACCATTTGTTCGCCGAGCAGCGGGCTGCCGGAATATTGCCGCACCGCCGCGCCATGCGCGGTCAGGCAGTAGTAGCAGCGGTTCTGCGACGACACCGCGACTGCGATCATCTCGCGTTCGAGTTTGGACAGGCCGCTCTCGCCGAGCATGAGATCGTTGTACAGCGCGACGAAGGTCTCCAGCTTGACGGTGTCGAAGGCATAGGCCGCCAGCACGTTCGGCACGAAGCCGAGCCTGTCCTGGCACTTCTTGAAATAGGCGGTCATCGCCGGCGACAACGTCCCGGCCGGCAAATTGAGCGCGATGATCGGCATGTCGTCCGGCATCGGTGGCGCCGCTTTGGCTTGCGCCGGTTTGCCCGCGGCTTTTGCCGCCTTGGTCGGCGCCTTGACGGGTGCTTTGCCGTTCCTGCCGGCCTTTGCTTGCGCGCCGCTCACGAGTCTGGCCATTGCCGTCTATCCCTTGGATTTCCTCACCCGGCCTCAAGTCTACAACGTTACGGTTTTGTGCGATATGCACGCGACCGTCAATTAATGCTTTTTATTTCAAGCCTTTACCCGGCTTCTCGAAGTGCCGTTAAATCGCCATCGGGGCGTCATCAATAGGTGCGCTGCTCTCGACGGATCGGTTGGGAAGGTGAAAACTCGCCGTCCGCCTCGGCCGATTCGCTTTAGCGCGCATTGTCTCAGGATAGCGGCTTTTAGGCTTTCGAAGCTGTTTCCGCGCACCGCCAAACCCCGCGAGGTCCTCGTGCTCGATAACCTGACCGCCGACCGTACCGGCAATGCCGAAGAGGCCGCCGCCCGCAGCATCATCGAACAGGCCGGCGTTATTTTGTACGGCCGCCGCGAGGACATCCCGCCGGGCTTTGCCGGGCAACTGTTCGGCCGCGTCGTGCCGGACGATATCGTGCATTACGGCGCCGCCGATCTGGCGCGGCTGGCCGAGCGGGCGTTCGACTATCTGAAGGAGCGCGCGCCGGGCACGACCAAGATCCGCTGCGAGACCGTGCAGCTTGCCGTGTCGGGCGAGCGCAAGGCGGTCACCGTCATCGAAGTGACCAATGACGACATGCCGTTCCTGGTCGATTCGGTGATGGGCGAAATCGCCGACCGCCATCTCGATGTGCGGCTGGTGGCGCATCCGGTGCTTGGCGTGGGACGCGACGGCGATGCCCTGGTCGTGGTTGGCGCGCCCGGCACCGCCGGCGCCCTGCGCGAGAGCTTCATTCACATTCATGTCGAGCCGATCACCGCGGCGGCGCGTGCCGACCTGGTGACGGCGCTCGAAGGTGTGATGACCGAAGTGCGGCTGGCGGTGCAGGACTGGAAGCCGATGCGCGCCCACGTCGAGGCCATCGTCGCCGGGCTGAAGAGCAATCCGCCGCCGCTGCCGGTCGATGAAATCGCCGAGGCTATCCAGTTCCTGCAATGGCTGCTCGCCGACAATTTCACTTTCCTCGGCCTGCGCGACTATACGGTCGCCGGCCATTCGCTCGATCCGGACTTCGACAGCGGCCTCGGCATTATGCGGTCGCGCGATCTGCGTGTGTTGCGCCGCGGCGACGATCATCTCGAAATGACGCCGGAGATCATGGCGTTTCTCAACGAGCCGCGGCCGCTGATCATCGCCAAGGCGAACATCCACGCCCGGGTGCACCGGCGCGTCTATCTCGACTACATCGGCGTCAAGCGCTTCGATGCCGCCGGCAACCTTGTCGGGGAGCACCGCATCGTCGGCCTGTTCACCTCGACTGCCTATACGCGCAATGCGCATGGCATGCCTTATCTGCGTCGCAAGATCGCGGCGATCGAGCAGCGCGCGGGTCTCGATCCGCACAGCCACTCCGGCAAGGCCCTGGCCAATGTGCTGGAGCAGTATCCGCGCGATGAACTGTTCCAGGTCGATGAAAACACTCTGTACGAATTCGCCCAGGCGATTCTCCAGCTCGAAGAACGGCCGCGCGTGCGCGTGCTGGCGCGCCGCGACCGCTTCGACCGCTTCGTCTCGGTGATGGTCTTCGTGCCGCGCGAACGCTACGATAGCGCCATTCGCGTCAAGATCGGCGATTATTTGGCCAGCGCCTTTGTCGGCCGCGTCTCGGCTTTCTATCCGTTCTTCCCGGAAGGCCCGCTGGTGCGCGTGCACTTCATCATCGGCCGCTCCGGCGGCGCGACGCCGGACGTGCCGCGCGAACGGCTGGAGGAAGAGGTCGCCGATATCATCCGCAGCTGGACCGACGGGCTTCAGGCTTCGCTCGCTCTGGTCAACGCTCCGGACAAGGCGCGCGAGCTGTTCGCGCGCTACCGCAAGGCGTTCAGCGCCGGTTATCACGACGTTTATCCCGCCACCGTCGCTGCCGGCGATATCCGCGTTATGGAAACGCTGAACGAGCATCGTCCGCTCGGCGTCGACTTCCATCACCGGCTCGAGGAAGAGCAGCGCGAAACCGGGCTGAAGGTGTGGAGCTATGACCGGCCGCTGCCTTTGTCGGAGCGCGTTCCGGTGTTGGAAAACATGGGTTTCCGCGTCGTCGACGAGCGCACTTATCACATCGAGCCGGAAGGCTCGCCCGGCATCTGGTTCCACGACATGCTGCTGGAGCGCCACGATGGCGCGGCCATCAATCTCGATACCGGCAAGGCGCGGCTGGAAGCCGCCTTCCTGATGGTGATGCGCGGCAATGCTGAGAACGACGGCTACAACGCGCTGACTTTGCTTGGCGGTCTCGCCTGGCGCGATGTTGCGCTGGTGCGCACTTTGTCGCGCTATCTGCGTCAGATTCGCGTGCCCTATTCGCAGGACTACATGTGGGCGACGATGGTCAAGCACGCGCCGCTGGCGTCCGACGTGGTCGAGCTGTTCCACGCCCGCTTCGATCCGCGCGATGCCGCCGCCAAAGTACGGGATGAGAGGCAGAATGAAATCGCCGCGCGCATCGACGAGGCGCTGGAGAGAGTCGACAGCCTCGACGAAGACCGCATTTTGCGGCTGTTCGTCAACGCCGTGCAGTCGGCGATCCGCACCAATTTCTACCAGACCGACGAAGCCGGTCACGTCAAGGCGCAGATCGCCATCAAGTTCGAAAGCGCCAAGCTCACCGAAATGCCGCTGCCGCGTCCGCTCTACGAAATCTTTGTCTATTCGCCGCGCGTCGAGGGCGTGCACATGCGCTTCGGCAAGGTGGCGCGCGGCGGCATCCGCTGGTCCGACCGGCCGCAGGACTTTCGTACCGAAATTCTCGGTCTGGTGAAGGCGCAACAGGTCAAGAACGCAGTTATCGTTCCGGTCGGCGCCAAAGGCGGCTTTGTGCCGAAGTTGATGCCGAAGGGCGCCTCGCGTGACGTCGTGCAGGCCGAGGGCATCGCCACCTACAAGCTATTCATCGGCACTTTACTCGACATCACCGATAATTATGCGCCGGACGGCAGCGTCGTGCCGCCGGATTGCGTGGTGCGGCATGAGGGCGACGATCCCTATCTCGTGGTCGCCGCCGACAAGGGCACCGCGACTTTCTCCGACATCGCCAATGCGCTGTCGATCGAGCACGGCTACTGGCTTGGCGACGCTTTCGCCTCCGGCGGATCGGTCGGTTACGATCATAAAGCCATGGGCATCACCGCGCGCGGCGCCTGGGAGTCGGTCAAGCGTCATTTCCGCGAAATGGACATCGACATCGGCGTGACGGCGTTCACCGCCGTCGGCGTCGGCGACATGTCGGGCGACGTCTTCGGCAACGGCATGCTGCGCGAGGAAACCACGAAGCTGCTCGCCGCTTTCGACCATCGAGACATTTTCATAGATCCTGATCCCGATCCGAAAGTGGCGTTCGCCGAGCGCGCGCGGCTGTTCGCATTGCCGCGTTCGAGCTGGCAGGACTACGACAAGTTGCTGATTTCTCAGGGCGGTGGCGTCTATCCGCGCTCGTCCAAGGAAATCAGGCTGTCGCCGGAAGCGCAGAAAATCATCGGCGTCGGCGACAGCGTAACGCCGCAGGCCTTGATGAAGGCGATCCTGAAAATGCCGGCCGATCTGTTGTTCTTCGGCGGCATCGGCACCTATGTGCGTTCATCGGCCGAGAATGACGAGGCGGCCGGCGACCGCGCCAACGACGCCATCCGCATCACCGGCTCCGATCTGCGCGTCAAGGTGATCGGCGAAGGTGCCAATCTCGGCATGACGCAACGCGGCCGGATCGAGGCGGCGCTGCACGGCGTCCGCCTCAACACCGACGCCATCGACAATTCCGCCGGCGTCAATACGTCCGACGTCGAGGTCAATATCAAGATCGCGCTGTCGGTGCCGGTGCGCGAGGGTCAGATGACAACCGAGGCGCGCAACGCGCAACTCGCCCAGATGACCGAAGAGGTCGGCCATCTGGTATTGCGCAACAATTATCAGCAGACCCTGGCGATCTCGCTGGCGCAGCGGCGTGGCCTCGAAGACCTCGGCTTCCAGCAGCGCTTGATGCAAACCTTGGAAAAGCAGGGCCTGCTCGACCGCGCCGTCGAATATCTGCCGGACGAAATGGCGATTGCCGAGCGCCGCAAGCGCGACCAACCTTTGACGCGGCCGGAGCTCGCCGTGCTGCTCGCTTACGCCAAGCTGACGCTTTACAACGAACTGCTCGAAAGCTCGGTGCCGGACGATCCCTATCTCGGCCGCGAACTCGGCCGCTATTTCCCCAAGGTCATGTCGGAGAAATATCCCGAGGCGCTGCATGTGCACCGGCTGCGCCGCGAGATCATCGCCACGCAACTGACCAATTCGATGATCAATCGTGGCGGCTCGACCTTGATCGTGCGCATCGCTGACCAGACCGGCGCTGCGCCGGCTTCGATTGCCGCGGCTTTCGCCGCCGTGCGAAACAGCTACGGCCTGATCGAGTTGAACGGCGAGATCGACGCGCTCGATAACAAACTCAAGGGCAAGACGCAGTTGTCGCTCTATGCCGCTGTGCAGAACCTGTTGCTCGACCGTTTGGTCTGGTTCCTGCGCAATGTCGATCTCAAGCAGGGTTTGGAAAAAATCGTCGCGCATTACCGAGATGGCATCGCCCAGGTTGAAAGCGCGCTGGCGACTGCGCTGCCGAAACACGCCGCCGCGGCGCGCGACAAGCGCGTCGATGAGTTGACGCGCGCCGGCGTGCCGGCAGCGCTCGCCGGCCGGATTGCCAATCTCGATCTGCTCAGTGCGGCGCCCGATATCATCCACGTTGCCGACCGCGCCAAGAAGTCTGTCGCCGAGGTGGCCGCGACCTACTTCGCCACCGAGGCCTTCTTCCAGCTCGACCGCGTCGCCGCGGCGGTACCTGGCATCGTCGTCTCGGATTATTTCGATCGCCTTGCGCTCGACCGCGCGCTGGATTCGATTGGCGATGCCGAACGCCGCCTCACCGCGGCGATGGTGGCGACCGGCGCGTCGGGTGCCGAGGCGGTCGAGCAATGGGTCAAGCCGCGTGAAGCGGAAGTCGAGCGCATCCGCGCTGCGATTCATGAAATTGCGGGATCGGGGCTGACCTTGTCGAAGCTGTCGGTGGCGGCGAGTTTGCTCGGGGATTTGGCGCGCTGATCCCTCGCCCCGCAATGCGGGGAGAGGTAAAGAGAGCCTAATGCCTGAAATGTCTTGTGCCCGTGAACACCATGGCGATGCCATGCTTGTCGGCGGCCTCGATCACTTCGTTGTCGCGCATCGAGCCGCCCGGCTGGATGACCGCGGTGGCGCCGGCTTCGATCGCCACGAGTAACCCATCGGCGAACGGGAAGAAAGCGTCCGAAGCGACGACCGATCCCTTGGTCATCGGCGCGGCGAGTTTCAACTCGGCCGCTGCGTCCTGTGCCTTGCGGGCGGCGATGCGCGCGGAATCGACACGGCTCATTTGTCCGGCGCCGATGCCGACGGTGGCGAGGTCCTTGGCATAGATGATCGTGTTCGACTTGACGTGCTTGGCGACGCGGAAGGCAAAGCGCAGGTCGTTCAATTCGGCTTCGCTTGGGCTCCGTTTGGTCACGACTTTCAATTGCATGTCGTCAACCACGGCATTGTCGCGCGACTGCACCAGCAATCCGCCGGCAACGGACTTGACCGTCAGGCCACCGGCGCGCGGATCGGGCAGGCCGTCCGCGAGCAGCAGCCGCAGGTTCTTCTTCGCCGCAACGATGGCGATGGCTTCGTCGGTGGCATCCGGCGCGATGATGACTTCGGTGAAAATCTCGACGATAGCCTTGGCCGCATCGGCATCGAGCGTGCGGTTGAGCGCAACGATGCCGCCAAACGCCGAGGTCGAGTCGCAGGCCAAGGCTTTCTTGTACGCCTCCAGCAGGCTCGCGCCCTCCGCCACGCCGCATGGATTGGCGTGCTTGACGATGACGCAGGCCGGTGTCCGCTTGGTGTCGAATTCGCCGATGCACTCGTAGGCCGCATCGGTGTCGTTGATGTTGTTGTAGGA
>LNFM01007582.1_pt1 | contig 16892 bp, 15 predicted proteins | sample 596031 | NCBI WGS metagenome assembly LNFM01 (sample SAMN04254537, study PRJNA301005) | activated carbon metagenome | isolation source: dual media filters at the Ann Arbor, Michigan drinking water treatment plant | place: USA: Ann Arbor
TGCACTTCCACCGGCCCTCGGAAGAACGCATCGACGGCCGCCAGTTCGAGATGTCGGTGCACCTGGTGCACAAGGACGACCAGGGCCGCCTGGCCGTGGTGGCCGTGCTGATGGACAAGGGCGAAGCGCAGCCTGCCGTGCAGCAGGTCTGGAACAACCTGCCGTTGGAACGCCACGAAGAAAGCGCCGCCCGGGTGATGCTGGACCCCAGCGAGATCCTGCCTGCCGACCGCAAGTACTACACCTACATGGGTTCGCTCACGACACCCCCGTGCTCTGAGGGTGTGCAGTGGGTGGTGATGCGCCAGCCGGTGTCGATGTCGGCCGAACAGCTGGAGCTGTTTGCGCGCATCTACCCCATGAACGCCCGGCCCGTGCAGCAGGCCACGGGGCGGCGCATCCTGCAGTCGCAGTAAGCACACGACCGACCGTCGGCGCGCTTCAGTCCGCGGCGGGCGGAGCCTTCCGCGAACCCAGCAGCAGCAGCGGCCACAGCCACAGGCTGCCCAGCCACATCAACACCCGGCCCGGGCTCACCGGCCGTGTTTCGTGGCGCGCCACCTTGGCGAACAGAACCCCGGCACCCACCACCACGTGCAGCAGCAGCAGGCCGTAGACGGTGACCCGCGTGCCGTACTCGCCGCCCACCAAGTCGCCCAGCAGCCGGCCCGCCACTGCCGCCAGCAGCACCGACAGCAGCAGCGCCAGGGCCAGGCCGATCAGCGCATGGCGCATCTTCCACAGCGGGTCGTTTTCGTACACGGTGCGGGTTCCTGCCCCGGCTCTCAGGCAATGCGCCAGAAATCCAGGATCACGCGACGCTGCTCACGCTGGCCCACGGCCAGGGCCATGACCTTGTTCAGGTGCAGCCAGTCGGGGTGGCCGGTGGTCAGGCGCACCAGCGTGCGAAAGAAGTAGTCCTGCGGCGGCACGGCTTCGCCACGTGCCAGCCGCGCCATCACCTCGGGTGGGCCATGGCGCAGGCCGTCGCTCTGCACCTCGACCAGCGCGCCGTCCGGCGTGCGGATGACGTAGTGCGCGCTGATGTCGGTGACACCGTCGGCACGTTGCACCTGCCAGTCCACACCACCTTCCAGCAGCTCGCCGTTCAGTTCGGGCCCGGTGGCGGTGCCGCTCAGGATGGGCACGTAGCGCCGTTCGCCGTGTTTGGCCGGGCCGCCCAGCGAAACCACGGCGCCAACCTCGCAGACCACGCGGGTCAGGGGCAGCAGCTGGGGCAGCTGGGCATTGGGCATGGCGCTGTTCATGGCCGGCGACTGTAGCTTGCGCTGGCGCGGTACCGAAGTGGGGGTGGTCCCGTCTTTCGGTTGGGGTCGCCAAACGCGGTGCTTCGCAGAAAGCACTTTCATTCATCACCCCAAGTCCTTCATTCAGAACGAGTTTTTCCTGCGAGCTGGATGATTCAACAGTGTCCGGTAAGTGCTTGATTTCAATGGACTTTTACCTGCGCGCGCCATTGACCCGCCTGCTTTGTGCGGCTAAAGTGCAGATTGGTGTGGGTTAATGGGTTTTTGTGTCAATCATGGTCTTCAGAGGTGGTCCGGTGCTGCTGCTGGACGGGAAGGGGCGCCTCACGGTGCCCACCCGTTGGCGAGAGCTGCTCGTGGCCAACGTGAACGGCCAGCTGGTGGTGGCCAAGAACCCTGACGGTTGTCTGTCGCTGTACCCCCTGCCGGTGTGGGAAAAGTTCGAAAACGAACTGCTGTCGCTGTCGGCCGAAAACGACCCCTGGCGCCGCCTGTACATCGGCAGTGCCACGGAGGTGGAAATCGACAGCGCGGCGCGCGTGCTCATTCCGCCGGAGCTGCGGCTGTGGGCCGGTTTCGATCGCGAGGTGAAGTTCATGGGTGTCGGTCCGCACTTCGAATTGTGGGACCAGGCGCGTTATGAAACACGTGAAGCCGCGGCGATTGCCGCCGGCCGCCCCGAGCCGCTGCGCAACCTGGTCATTCGGTGAACACCGCCGGCGCATGGTCCCACACCACCGTGTTGCTCCCCGAAGCCGTTCAGGCCTTGGTGACGCAGCCGGCAGGCACCTACGTGGACGGCACCTTCGGCCGTGGCGGCCATGCGCGCGCGGTGCTGGCGGCGCTGGCACCGCAGGGTCGCCTGATCGCCTTCGACCGCGACTTGGAAGCTGTGGCTGCGGCGGCGCTCATCGACGACCCGCGTTTTTCCATCCACCACGGCAATTTCGGCGACATGGCGCCGCTGCTGCGCGAACGTGGCATCACGCAGGTCGACGGTGTGCTGCTCGACCTGGGCATCAGCTCGCCGCAGGTGGACAACCCGGCGCGCGGTTTCAGCTTCCGCGCCGACGCGCCGCTGGACATGCGCATGGACACCTCGCGTGGCGAAACCGCCGCCGAGTTTCTGGCCCGCGCCGATGCGCGCGAAATCGAAGGAGTGCTGCGTGATCTCTCCGAAGAACGGTTTGCTGCTTCGATTGCAAAGGCGCTTGTCGCTCGCCGCGAAAGCGGGCATCCCGTGCGCAGCACACTCGAGCTTTCCGCGCTCGTGGCTGGTGCAGTCAAAACCCGCGAGCCGGGCCAGAACCCTGCAACGCGCACATTTCAAGCTCTACGGATTCACGTCAACGCCGAGCTTGAGGCGCTGCAACAGGGCCTGAAGGCGGCACTGGCGCTGTTGGCCCCGCAAGGACGCCTGGTCGTGATCAGCTTCCATTCGCTGGAAGACCGCATCGTCAAGACCTTCATCGCCGCCGAAAGCCGCGACGTGGTGGACCGCCGCGCGCCGATGGCACCGCCCAAGCCGCTGAAGCTGAAGGCCATCGCGCGCATCAAGCCCGGTGCGGCCGAGGTCGCGGCCAACCCGCGTGCACGGTCGGCGGTGCTGCGGGTGGCCGAGCGCACGGCGGTGGTCGCGTGAGCGCCGCGCGGCCGCTCCGAAGGCGCTCGCTCCCCCTCGGGGGGACGACGCGAAGCGTCTTGGGGGCAAGATGAACAAGATCACCGCAATCCTGATCGTGGCGCTGCTGGGCAGTTGCCTGGCGCTGGTGCGCAGCGCCTACGAATCGCGCCGCGTGTTTGCCGAACTCGACCGCGCCAAACTCGAACAGCGCCGTCTGGACGCCGAGTTCCGGCGGCTGGACGCCGAGCGCCAGGACCAGGCCACGCACCGCCGCGTCGAGCGCGTGGCGCGCGAAAAACTGGCCATGGCCAACCCCGCCCAAGGCGGCACCGTCTTCGTCGACGACGTGCCGCCCACCGGAGCCGCCCGGTGAGCACCCCGATGAGCGGCAGCCGCGGCAACCGCAGCGCCCGCAACAGCGTGCGCAGCGTGGACTACGCCACCAGCCCGCTGCTGGCCAGCAAGACGCCGCCGTGGCGTTCGCGCTTTGTCGTGCTGCTGGTGTTCCTGTCTTTCCTGGTGCTGCTGGGCCGGGCGGTGCACCTGCAGATCATCAATACCGACTTCTATCAGGCCGAAGGCGAAAAGCGCTTCGTGCACAAGGAATCGTTGCCCGCCAGCCGCGGCCGCATCCTGGACCGCAACGGCCTGGCGCTGGCCACCAGCGTGGCCATGCCCACGGTGCAGGTGGACCTGAAGCTGTTCAAGGCCGACACCGTGCAGCGCAAGTCGCTGGCCAAGCTGCTGGCCATGCCACTGCCCGAACTGAGTGACCGGCTGGAAGGCAACACCGGCACCGTGGTGCTGCGCCGGCATGTCGAAGAAACCGTCTGGGCCGAGATCCAGAAGCTCGACCTGAAAGGCGTGCACCAGGTGCGCGAGTTCAAGCGCCGCTACGCCGAAGGCGAAGCCGCGGCGCACGTGGTGGGCTTCACCGACGTGTACAGCAAGGGCATCGACGGCATCGAAAAGGCCTTCAACGACCAGCTGGTGGGCCACAACGGACAACGCACCGTGGTGCGCGACCGCCTGGGCCGCGTGATCGAAGACGTGGGCGAACAGGCCACCCCGGTGCATGGCAACGACGTCATGCTGACCATCGATTCGAAGGTGCAGTTTTTTGCCTGGCAGCGCTTGCGTGACGCGGTCATCCAGCATGGTGCACAAGGTGGCAGCGTGGTCGTGCTGGACGTGCAGACCGGCGACATCCTGGCGCTGGCCAACTACCCCAGCTACGACCCGGCGGTGCGCGCCACGATGAAGTCCGCGCGCCTGCGCAACCGCGCGCTGACCGACATCTTCGAGCCCGGCTCGACGATGAAGCCTTTCACCGCGGCCATGGCGCTGGAGCAGGGGCGCTGGACACCGGCGACGCGGATGGAAACCGCGCCGGGCCACATCACGATCGGCGGCTACACCATCCGCGACTCGCACCCGCACGGCACGCTGAGCGTGGCCGAGGTGATCCAGAAGTCCAGCAACGTCGGCACCGTGAAGATGGCGCTGCAGATGGAAGCCCGCGACATGTGGGGCATGTACACCGCCATCGGCCTGGGCCAGAAACCGCGCATCGACTTCCCTGGCGCCGTCACCGGCCGCCTGCGCCCCTACAAGAGCTGGCGCCCGGTGGAGCAGGCCACGATGAGCTACGGCTACGGCCTGTCGGCCAGCCTGTTCCAGCTGGCACGGGCCTACACGGTGTTTGCACGTGACGGCGAGCTGATCCCGGTGAGCCTGGTGCGCAACCCGGAAAACGTGGGCCTGCCGGTGGGTGGTCAGCGCGTGATGTCGGCCAAGACCGCGCAGCAGGTGCGCGAGATGCTGCGCATGGCGGCGGGCCCCGGCGGCACCGCGGCCCACGTGCAGCAGCAGACGCTGGGTTTTTCGGTGGGTGGAAAAACCGGCACCACACGCAAGCTCGAAGGCAAGACCTACAGCACCACCAAGTACAACGCCTTTTTCGTGGGTCTGGCGCCGGTGTCGCAGCCGCGCATCGTGGTGGCGGTGATGGTGGACCACCCCAGCAAGGGCAAGTTCTACGGTGGCGACGTCGCCGCGCCGGTGTTCAGCCAGGTGGTGCAGCAGACCTTGCGCATCATGAACGTGGCGCCGGACATGGACATCAAGGCGCAGATCAACGCCAAGCCCGTCGCGGCAGAACCGGAAAGCATCTGAGATGCTGAACCGACTTTCCCAACCCCATGCCGCTGCGCAGTGGCTGACGTCCCAAGTCAGTGGACAGCTGCGCACCGACAGCCGCCAGGTGCAAGCCGGCGACGGCTTCATCGCTTGGCCGGGTTATGCCGTCGACGGCCGGCAGTTCGTGCCGGCGGCGCTGGCAGCGGGTGCGGTGGCCTGCCTGGTCGAAGCCGATGGTGTCGAAGCCTTTGCCTTCGACGACAACCGCATCGCGGCACTGAGCGGCTTGAAAGTGGCCACCGGCGAGATCGCCGACCACTTTTTCGGCGCGCCCAGCCAGCAGCTGGACATCGTCGCCAGCACCGGCACCAACGGCAAGACCAGCACGGCGTGGTGGACGGCGCAGGCCTTGTCGGCGCTGGGCCGGCGCTGCGGTGTGGTCGGCACGCTGGGGGTGGGTGAGCCGGGCCGTGTGGTGTCGACCGGCCTGACAACACCCGACCCGGTGACCCTGCAGGCCGCACTGCGTGGCATGGTCGACCAAGGTTTTGCCGCCTGCGCATTGGAAGCCTCGTCGATCGGCATCGTCGAACACCGGCTGGCCGCCTTGCGGGTGCGCGTGGCGCTGTTCACCAACTTCACGCAGGACCACCTGGACTTTCACAGCAGCATGGCTGCCTACTGGCAAGCCAAGCGCGCGCTGTTTGCCTGGCCCGGCCTGCAGGCTGCCGTGATCAATGTCGACGACGAGCAGGGGCGCCAGCTGGCTGCCGAATTGAGTGGCAGCGCGATTGATGTGTGGACCGTGTCGTTGCTGGCCCCGGCGCGTCTGCAGGCGCTGAACCTGAGCTACGTCGACGGCGGTCTGTGTTTCGATGCGCTGGAAGGCGACGAACAGCATCCGGTGCGCACCCCACTCGTGGGCAACTTCAACGCCAGCAACCTGCTGGTGGTGATGGGCGGCCTGCGGGCCCTGGGTGTGTCGCTGGCCGATGCCGCGCGGGTGGCGGCGCAGCTGACCCCGGTGCCTGGGCGGGTGCAACGTGTCACGGCGGAGCCCGCGCATGTCGGCGAGCGGGCCGGTGAGCAGGCCGTCGAAGTGGTCGTGGACTACGCCCACACCCCCGACGCGCTGGAAAAGGCGTTGCAGGCCTTGCGCCCGCTGGCCACCGCACGCGGCGGCAAACTGTGGTGTGTGTTCGGCTGCGGCGGCAACCGCGACGCCGGCAAGCGGCCGCTGATGGGCGCCATCGCCGCGCGTGATGCCGACCATGTGCTGATCACCAGCGACAACCCGCGGCTGGAGTCACCGGCAATCATCCTGGCGCAGATCCTGGCCGGCGTGACCGGCCACGACGAGGTGGACGTGGTCGAAGACCGCCGCCAGGCCATCCGCGACGCCGTGCTGCGCGCCAGGTCTGGCGACGTGGTGCTGGTGGCCGGCAAGGGCCACGAGGACTACCAGGACATCGGCGGCGTCAAGCTGCCGTTCTCCGACGTGCTGGAAGCGCAAGCCGCGCTGCGCGCCCGCCAGGAGGCCGCCACATGATGACCCTGGCACAAGCCCACGCGCTGCTGCCGCACAGTGTGCTGGTGGGCAGTGGCGACATCGAAGTCGAGCGGGTGCACAGCGACACCCGCACGCTGCGCCCGGGTGACCTGTTCGTGGCGCTGAAGGGCGACCGTTTCGACGGCAACGACTTCCTGGCCCAGGCCCGCGCCAGCGGTGCCGTGGCGGCCCTGGCCGAACGTGGTCTGGGTGAAGAAGTGCCCGGTCTGTTGGTGCCCGACACGCTGGGCGCGCTGCAGCAACTGGCCGCCGCATGGCGTGCCCGTTTCCACCTGCCGCTGATCGCGGTCACCGGCAGCAACGGCAAGACCACCGTGACGCAGATGGTGGCCAGCATCCTGCGCGCCTGGCACCCCGAGGGCACGCTGGCCACGGCGGGCAACCTGAACAACCACATCGGCGCCCCGCTGACGCTGCTGCGCCTGCGCCAGGACGACCAGACCTGGCACCGCGCTGCGGTGGTCGAACTGGGCATGAACCACGTCGGCGAAATCGCCGTGCTGGCGCGGCTGGCCGCGCCCACCGTGGCGCTGGTCAACAACGCGCAACGTGAACACCAGGAATTCATGAGCAGCGTCGAAGCGGTGGCGCGAGAAAACGGCAGCGTGATCAGCGCGCTGGGCGCCGGCGGCACGGTGGTGATCCCGGCCGACGACCCCTACACGCCGCTGTGGCGCGAACTGGCCGGCACGCGCCGTCTGCTGACCTTCGGCGCGCCGGGCCCGGCCGACGTGACCGCACTGGCCACCTGGAACACCACGGCCGCGCACTGGGCGCTGTCGCTGCAGACCCCGGCCGGCACCGCCGCCACCACGCTGGCGCTGCCCGGTGTGCACAACGTGCGCAATGCGCTGGCGGCCACCGCCTGCGCCTTGGCTGCCGGTGCGCCGCTGCCGGCGGTGCAGCAGGGGCTGGCGAGCTTCGTGCCGGTGGCTGGCCGATCGCAGGTGAACACGCTGCACATCGACGGCCGCACGGTGACGCTGATCGACGACAGCTACAACGCCAACCCCGATTCGGTGCTGGCCGCCATCGACGTGCTGGCCAGCCTGCCCGGCCCGCGCTGGCTGCTGCTGGGCGACATGGGCGAAGTGGGCACACAAGGCCCGCAGTTCCATGCCGAGGTGGGTGCTCAGGCCCGGCAGCGCGGCATCGACCAGGTCTGGGCCGTGGGTGAACTGTGTGTGCACGCCGGCGCGCACCGCCACTTCGACACCGTGGCTGCCTTGCTGGCGGCCCTGCCTGCCGCGCCGCGCGCGGCTTCCGTGCTGGTCAAGGGTTCGCGGTTCATGAAGATGGAGCAGGTTGTGTCGGCTCTCAAACAAAGGGCCGACGATGCTGCTTAGCCTGAGCCAGTGGTTGATGCAGTGGTCACCCGAGCACCTGGGTTTCCTGCGGGTCTTCCAGTACCTGACTTTCCGCGCCGTGCTGGCCGCGATGACCTCGCTGCTCATCGGCCTGGCTTTCGGACCCTGGGTCATCCGCCGCCTGACCGAGATGAAGATCGGCCAGCCGATCCGCGAGTACGGCGTGCAGTCGCACCTGGGCAAACGCGGCACACCCACGATGGGCGGTGTGCTGGTGCTGATCGGCATCGGTGCCTCCACGCTGCTGTGGTTCGACTGGAGCAACCGCTTCGTCTGGGTGGTGATGCTGGTCACCTTCGGCTTCGGCGCCATCGGCTGGGTCGACGACTACCGCAAGGTCGTGCACAAGGACCCCGAGGGCATGCGCAGCCGAGAGAAGTTCTTCTGGCAAAGCCTGATCGGCCTGGTGGCCGCCTTGTACCTGGCCTTCAGCGTGGCCGAGACCAGCAACCTGCGGGTGCTGGAACTCTTCATCCGCTGGGTCAGCAGCGGCTTTTCGAACGACCTGCCACCGCGTGCCGACCTGATGGTGCCCTTCTTCAAGAGCGTGAGCTACCCGCTGGGCGTGTTCGGCTTCATCTTCCTGAGCTGGTTCGTCATCGTCGGCGCCAGCAACGCGGTCAACTTCACCGACGGGCTGGACGGCCTGGCCATCATGCCGGTGGTGATGGTGGGCAGTGCGCTGGGGGTGTTCGCCTACGTGGTGGGCAACGCGGTGTTCAGCCGCTACCTGCTGTTCCCCTACATCCCGGGTGCCGGTGAACTGCTGATCTTCTGCGCCGCGATGGCCGGTGCCGGCCTGGCCTTCCTGTGGTTCAACGCCAGCCCGGCGCAGGTGTTCATGGGCGACGTGGGCGCGCTGTCGCTCGGCGGCGCGCTGGGCACCATCGCCGTCATCACGCGGCAGGAAATCCTGCTGGGCATCATGGGCGGCATCTTCGTGGCCGAAGCGTTGAGCGTGATGATCCAGGTCGGCTGGTTCAAGTACACGAAAAAACGCACCGGCGTGGGCAAGCGCATCTTCCTGATGGCGCCGCTGCACCACCACTTCGAAAAAAAGGGCTGGGCCGAAACGCAGGTGGTCGTGCGGTTCTGGATCATCACCATGCTGCTGTGCCTGGTGGGCCTGGCCAGCCTGAAGCTCAGATGAACTTCCTCAAGGACACCACCGTGCTGGTGCTGGGCCTGGGCGACAGCGGCCTGGCCATGGTGCGCTGGTGCGTGCGGCACGGTGCCGCCGTGACGGTGTGGGACAGCCGCGAGACGCCGCCCGGTGCCGCCGCCTTGCGCGCCGAACTGCCGGCGACCGAACTGCGCAGCGGTGAGCTGTTGGCCGATCAGCTGTCGGGCTTCCAGTTGGTGCTGAAAAGCCCCGGCCTGGCTCCCACCGACGCGCGCGTGGCGCCGCTGCTGCAGGAAGCCCGCGACACCGGCATCGCCGTGCTCGGTGAAGTGGACCTCTTCGCCCGCGCGCTGGCCGACCTGAAGGAAACCCAGGCCTACGCCCCCAAGCTGCTGGCCATCACCGGCACCAACGGCAAGACCACCACCACGGCCATGACCGCGCTGCTGGTCGAACGCACCGGCAAGCGTGTGGCGATGGCCGGCAACATCGGCCCCACGCTGCTGGACACCTTGAGTGCCTGCCTGGGCCGTGAAGCGGCCGAATGGCCCGAAGTCTGGGTGCTGGAACTGTCCAGTTTCCAGCTCGAAGGCGGGGGCCACGGCGTGCAGCGCGGCCCGCTGGGTTTTGAGCCCGACGCGGCCGTGGTGCTGAACATCAGCGAAGACCACCTGGACTGGCACGGCAGCCTGGCCGCCTACACGGCAGCCAAGGCACGTGTGTTCGGCAGCCATGCGCTGATGGTCATCAACCGCGACGACCCGGCGGTGGAAGCCCTGGTGCCGGTGCCGGTGGCCGCCAAGGGCAAGGTCAAGCTCGCCGACCGGCCCGTGCCACGCGCGACCTTGCGCTTCGGTCTGGACGCACCGCGCCGCCCCGGCGACTTCGGCCTGGTGGTGGAAAGTGGCATGGCCTGGCTGGTGCGTGCACTGCCCGCCGACGAAACCTTCAAGAAGAAGAAGGACGAAGAAGAAGAGATCCACCTGCAGCGCCTGATGCCGGCCGACGCGCTGCGGGTTCGCGGCCGCCACAACGCCGCCAACGCGCTGGCCGCGCTGGCGCTGGCCACGGCCATCGGCTGCCCCTTGGCGCCCATGCTGCACGGCCTGCGTGAATACGAAGGCGAACCGCATCGCGTGCAGTTCGTCGCCATCGTCGACGGCGTCGAGGTCTTCGACGACAGCAAGGGCACCAATGTCGGCGCCACCGTGGCCGCGCTGCAGGGCCTGGGCGCTGACAAGGCACCGGGCCAGCTGGTGGTCATCCTGGGCGGAGACGGCAAGGGTCAGGACTTTGCGCCGCTGGTCGCGCCGCTGCGCCAGGTGGCACGGGCTGTGGCCACCATCGGCAAGGACGCCGCGGCCATCGAAGCCGCCATCGATGCGGGTGGACGCGCCGTGCCCGTGCAGCGCTTCGTGTCGCTGGAACTGGCCGTGGCCTGGGGCTTTGCTCAGGCGCGCAGTGGCGACGCCCTGTTGCTGAGCCCGGCCTGCGCCAGCCTGGACGTGTTCCGCAACTACGTGCACCGCGCCGAGGTCTTCGTGGCGGCGGTGCAGGCTCATGCGGCGGACAGGGGCCAGACATGAACGCGGTATTCAGCAACGGCCTGGGTGCGCTGAAAGGCTGGTTCGGCAAGAAGCGTCAGCGCGATGACGAACTGCCGGTGCGCGCGCACCTCGAATCCGGCGGCGCGCGCCCGGTGCGGCTGATGGCCTTCGACCAGGCCTTGGTGGCGGTGGTCTGCACGCTGGTGGCGCTGGGTGTGGTGATGGTCTATTCGGCCAGCATCGCCATGCCCGACAACCCCAAGTTCGCCAACTACTCCCAGAGCTTCTTCCTGCAGCGTCACCTGCTGGCGCTGGCGATCGGCTTCGTGGTGGCGCTGGTGGCCGTGCAGGTGCCGATCTCGGTGTGGGAAAAACACGCGCCGGCGGTCTTCGTCGTGTCGCTGATCCTGCTGGTGGTGGTGCTGGTGCCCTTCATCGGCAAGGTGGTGAACTTCTCGCGCCGCTGGATTCCGCTGGGCGTGATGAACTTCCAGCCCAGCGAACTGGCCAAGCTGGCGGTGGCGCTGTATGCCGCCAACTACATGGTGCGGCGCATGGACGCACGCGAAAACTTCTTCCGCGCCGTGTCGCCGATGGTGGTGGCGGTGGCCTTCGTGGGTGTGCTGCTGCTGCGCCAGCCCGACATGGGCGCCTTCATCGTCATCGCCACCATCGCGATGGGCATCCTCTTCCTGGGCGGTGTCAACGCGCGCATGTTCTTCCTGATCGCGCTGGTGATGCTGGCCACGCTGGCGCTGTTCCTGGCCTTCGACGACCTGCGGCGCGAACGCATCCTGGCCTACCTGGACCCGTGGAACCCGAAGTACGCGCAGGGCAAGGGCTACCAGCTGACCCATTCGCTGATCGCGCTGGGCCGTGGCGAGATCTTCGGCCAGGGCCTGGGCAGCAGCGTCGAAAAACTGCACTACCTGCCCGAGGCGCACACCGACTTCCTGCTCGCCGTCATCGGCGAAGAACTGGGCTTCGTGGGTGTGGCCACCGTCATCGTGCTGTTCTTCTGGCTCACGCGGCGCCTCTTCCACATCGGCCGCCAGGCGATTGCGCTGGACCGGGTGTTTGCCGGATTGCTGTGCCAGGGCATCGGCATCTGGATCGGCTTCCAGGCCTTCATCAACATGGGTGTGAACCTGGGTGTGCTGCCGACCAAGGGGCTGACCCTGCCGCTGATGAGTTACGGCGGCAGCGCGATCCTGATGAACCTGATCGCGCTGGCGCTGGTGCTGCGGGTGGACATCGAGAACAGAACGCTGATGCGTGGAGGCAGGAGCTGATGCCGCATCTCGTCGTGATGGCTGCAGGCACCGGCGGGCACATCATGCCGGGCCTGGCCGTGGCGCGCGAGATGCAATCGCGCGGCTGGACCGTCAGCTGGCTGGGCACCTCGCACGGCATGGAAAACAAGCTCGTGCCGCCGACGCAGATCCCGCTGGACACCATCGGCTTCAGCGGACTGCGCGGCAAGGGCCTGCTGCACACCGCCACCGGCGGCTTGCGGCTGATGAAGGCTTTCTGGGACTGCATGGGCATCCTGCGCCGGCGCGGCGCGAACGCCGTGCTGGGCATGGGCGGATATGTGTGTTTCCCCGGTGGGCTGATGGCCAGCTGGCTGAACAAGCCGCTGCTGCTGGTGAACGCCGACGCGGCCCTGCTGCTGTCGAACAAGAGCCTGTTGCCGGTGGCCGACCGCGTGGCCTTCGGCTTTCCGGGCACCGCCGCCGACAGGACCAAGAACGCGGTGGTCACCGGCAACCCTGTGCGTGCCGAGATCGAAGCCCTTGCCTCACCACAAGCGCGTTATGCCGACCGTCACGGGGCCTTGCGCCTGCTGGTGGTGGGCGGCAGCCTGGGCGCGCAGGTGCTGAACCAGACCGTGCCCGCCGCGCTGGCGCTGCTGCCGGCCGAACAGCGGCCGCAGGTCACCCACCAGACGGGTTCGGCGCAGGTCGACGCCGTGCGCGCGGCCTACGCGCAAGCCGGTGTGCAAGCCGAAGTGCTGGCCTTCATCGACGACATGCCCGCGCGACTGGCTGACTGCGATGTGATGGTCTGCCGCGCAGGTGCCATCACCGTCAGCGAACTGTGCGCGGCCGGCGTGCCGGCGGTGCTGGTGCCGCTGATCGTCAGCACCACCTCGCACCAGCGCGACAACGCGCAGTGGCTGGCGGGGCAGGGTGGCGCAGTGCACCTGCCGCAGAGCGAGCTGACGGCGCAGAAGCTGGCCGATGTGCTGCGCGGCCTGGACCGCGCAACGTTGCTCGACATGGCGAACAAAGCGCGCGCGCTGGCGCGGCCCAAGGCTGCCGCGCGGGTGGCCGACGAAATCGAAAAGCTGGTGCGCGCATGAAACACGCCATCAAGCACATCCACTTCGTCGGCATCGGCGGTGCGGGCATGAGTGCCATTGCCGAGGTGCTGCACCAGCAGGGCTACCGCGTGTCGGGCTCGGACCAGAGCAGCAGCAGCGTCACGCGCCGCTTGGCCGAACTGGGCGTGACGGTGTTCACCGGCCACGCCGCAGAGCACATTGCCGGCGCGCAGGCGGTGGTCACCAGCACCGCTGTGAAGGCCGACAACCCCGAGGTGCTGGCCGCCCGTGCGGCCCGCGTGCCGGTGGTGGCCCGTGCCGTGCTGCTGGCCGAACTGATGCGCCTGAAACAGGGCATTGCCGTCGCTGGCACACACGGCAAAACCACCACCACGTCGCTGGTCGCCAGTGTGCTGGCCGCCGGTGGCCTGGACCCGAGCTTCGTCATCGGCGGGCAGCTGATGAGCGCGGGCGCGAATTCGCGGCTGGGCTCGGGTGATTTCATCGTCGTCGAAGCCGATGAAAGCGATGCGTCGTTCCTGCACCTGAGCCCGGTGATCAGCGTCGTCACCAACATCGACGCCGACCACATGGAAACCTACGGCCACAGCCTGGAACGGCTGCATGGCGCCTTCGTCGAGTTCATGCACCGCTTGCCGTTTTATGGCCGCGCCGTGCTGTGCAGCGACGACGCCGGTGTGCAGGCCGTGCTGCCGCAGATTGCACGCCCCATCACCACCTATGGCCTGGACGTGGGTGCCGACCTGCGTGCCGTGCAGGTGCAGGCACTGCCCGGCGGCCGCATGCAGTTCGTGGTGCAACAGACCGGCCATGCCAACCTGCCGGTGACGCTGAACCTGGCCGGTGAACACAATGTGCGCAACGCGCTGGCCGCGATTGCGGTGGCGCGTGAACTGGAACTGCCCGATGCACCGATCGCCAGCGCGCTTCAGGCCTTCGCGGGTGTGGGCCGACGCTTCCAGCGCCTGGGCGAAGTGCGCTGCGCCGATGGTGGCCACTTCACGCTGATCGACGACTACGGCCACCACCCGGTGGAGATGGCGGCGGTCATCGCCGCCGCTCGTGGTGCCTTCCCCGGCCGCCGCCTGGTGCTGGCTTTCCAGCCGCACCGCTACACGCGCACACGTGACTGCTTCGATGACTTCGTGGCGGTGCTGGGCCGTGCCGATGCGGTGCTGCTGGGCGAGGTCTACCCCGCCGGTGAGACACCGATCGCCGGTGCCGACAGCCGTTCACTGGCGCAGGCGCTGCCGGCCTCACTGGGCTCGCAACTGGTGTCCGACATCGGTGACATGCCCGCAGCGATTGCGCGCACCGCGCGTGCCGACGACGTGCTCATCACCATGGGCGCCGGTTCCATCGGCGCGGTGCCGCAACAGGTGCTCCAACTCATGGGAGGTGCAGCATGAGTTTCGACCCCAGGTCCCTGGGCAAGGTGGCCGTGCTGCAAGGCGGCAGCAGCGCAGAACGGCCGGTGTCGTTGATGTCCGGCGGCGGTGTGCTGGCCGCGCTGCAAAGCCAGGGGGTCGACGCCCACGCCTTCGACCCCGCCGAACGCAACCTGCTGGAACTGAAGCAAGAGGGCTTCGACCGCGTGTTCATCGCGCTGCACGGCCGCCACGGCGAAGACGGCACGGTGCAGGGCGCGCTGGAACTGATGGGCATTCCCTACACCGGCAGCGGTGTCATGGCCAGCGCGGTGGCCATGGACAAGGTCATGACCAAACGGGTCTGGCAGGCCGAAGGTCTGCCCACACCGGGCTGGGTGTGGATGGCGCCCGGCCAGCAGGCCCGTGAACAGGTCATGGCGGTGCCCGACACGCTGGGCCTGCCGCTGATCGTGAAGCCGCCGCGTGAAGGTTCCAGCATCGGCATCACCAAGGTCACCGGCTATTCGCAGATGCAGGACGCCGTGAGTCTGGCCGCTCAGTACGACGCCGACGTGCTGTGCGAAGAGTTCATCGACGGCATCGAACTCACCTGCCCGGTGCTGGGCCAGGGCACCAACGCCCGCGCGCTGCCGGTGGTGTGCATCGACGCACCCGAAGGCAACTACGACTTCCAGAACAAGTACTACACCGACGTCGTGCAGTACCGCATTCCCAGTGGCCTGAGCGCTGCGGAAGAAGCCGAGGTGCAGCGCCTGACGCTGGCCGCCTACCGCACCTTGGGCTGCCGCGGCTGGGGCCGTGCCGACCTGATGCTGCGTGCGTCGGACCGCCGCATCTACCTGCTGGAAATGAACACCAGCCCCGGCATGACCAGCCACTCGCTGGTGCCCATGTCGGCCCGCGCCGCCGGCATGAGCTACGAAGCGCTGTGCCTGCACCTGCTGCAAAACGCGTCGCTGGACAGCGCCCGAACCAGCACCTGACATGGCCACGCTGCGCCGCACCTTCCCCAAACCCGGCATCGGCGCCACGCTGCCGCTGCCGCCTGACGTGCGCCTGATGAACTTCGTCTCGGGCACGGTGTTCGTGATTGCGGCGGTGGGTGCGCTGGTGGCCGGTTTCCTGTGGCTGATGCGCAGCCCGCTGTTCCCGATCAAGGGCATCCAGCTCGACGGCGAACTGGCGCGCAACAGCGTGCCCACCATCCGCGCGAATGCCGCGCCGCGCCTGGCGGGCAACTTCTTCAGCATCGACCTGCAGCAGGGCCGTGCAGCCTTCGAGTCCGTGCCCTGGGTGCGTGCTGCCGTCGTGCGCAGGGTTTGGCCCGACCGCCTGGCCGTGCGCCTGGAAGAACACCGCGCGGCGGCGCTGTGGGCGGGTGAAGACGTGGCCGACGGCGTGGCCAACCGCCTGGTCAACAGCCACGGTGAGGTCTTCGACGCCAACATCGGTGACCTGGACGACGACAACCTGCCCACGCTGGAAGGCCCCGACGGCACCTCGGCGCAGATGCTGATCTTGCTGGGCCGACTGCAACAGGCGCTGGCGCCGGCCCAGATGGTGATCGAACGTCTTCACCTGTCGGGCCGCGGCAGCTGGCGCGTCGAACTGGTGGGCGGCGCCACGCTGGAACTGGGCCGCGGCAGCGAAGAAGAAGTGGTGGCCCGCACCGAGCGCTTCGTGCGCACGCTGCCGCAGGCCACCGCGCGCTGGAGCGCACCGCTGGAATCGGCCGACCTGCGCCACCGCGACGGTTATGCCGTGCGCCTGCGCGACTACAAGCCCGCATCCAATGCCGCGTCGAACCCGACCGGCCAACCACCCGCTGCCCCGGCAGCGGCAAAGACGTACTGAAGGGCAGCCACATGGCCAAAGAATTCAAGGACATGGTGTTCGGCCTGGACATCGGCACCGCCAAGGTGATGGTGGTGGCGGCCGAGGTGCTGGACAACGGCGAACTGCGCCTGGCCGGCCTGGGCATTGCACCCACCCATGGCCTGAAGCGCGGGGTGGTGGTCAACATCGACGCCACCGTGCAGAGCATCCAGCAGGCGCTGAAAGAGGCCGAGATGATGGCCGCCTGCAAGATCACCAGCGTCTACACCGGCATCACCGGCAGCCACATCCGCGGCCTGAACAGCACCGGCATGGTGATCGTGCGCGACAACCGCGAAGTCACGCCGGTGGACGTGGCGCGCGTGGTGGAAACGGCCAAGGCCATCAACATCCCGAACGACCAGCGCCTGCTGCTGGTGGAGCCGCAGGAATTCGTGATCGACGGGCACGAGGTCAAAGAGCCCATCGGCATGAGCGGCAGCCGGCTCGAGGTGAAGGTGCACATCGTCACCGGCGCGCAGAGCGCGGCCGAGAACATCCTGAAGTGTGTGCGCCGCTGCGGCCTGGAAGTGGAGCGCCTGGTGCTGAACCCCAGCGCCAGCAGCAGCGCGGTGCTGACGGATGACGAGAAGTCGCTTGGCGTGGCCGTGGTGGACATCGGCGCCGGCACCACCGACGTG
>LNFM01017770.1_pt1 | contig 16891 bp, 21 predicted proteins | sample 596031 | NCBI WGS metagenome assembly LNFM01 (sample SAMN04254537, study PRJNA301005) | activated carbon metagenome | isolation source: dual media filters at the Ann Arbor, Michigan drinking water treatment plant | place: USA: Ann Arbor
AAGATGCTGAGAATAGACAGCGCTCTGTTGGGTAGGGCGGTGTCTGTGCTTGGCCTAGCAGAAGCGATTCAGGTGGCAGATCAAATGGCCTGCAGGATCGACCAGGTCAAAAGCCCTGACAACTACCTATCGAGGATCATAGCCGGTTGCGCCAAGACAAGAGTTGGCCATGGCCAACTTTGCGTTGGTACGTAGATTATCCAACTGAAACGCGCCGGACTGGCAGGCTGTCGTTGGCACCTATGTCCAATACGAAAGTGAGAGAATGGTTGGTTTGAGGGTGGCGGGAAGTGAGATCGGGAGAGTGGCTCCCGGCGCCCGTCGTGGAGAACGTCTGATGGCCCAAGCTGCCCAGAAGATCACCCTGTCGTCCTCACAGGACATCCCCTTTGACAAGCTGGTGCTGAGCCAGTCCAACGTCCGGCGCATCAAGGCCGGTGTGTCAGTTGAAGAGTTGGCCGAGGACATCGCCCGCCGTGGCTTGTTGCAAGGGCTCAGCGTGCGGCCTGTGTTAGATGCCGATGGCATTGAGACCGGCAAGTTCGAGATCCCGGCAGGCGGTCGACGCTTTCAGGCGCTGGCACTGCTGGTAAAGCAGAAGCGTTTGGCAAAGACCGCACCTGTGCCTTGCGTGTTACGTGATGTGACATCAGATATTCTGGCCGAGGACGACTCCTTGGCTGAGAACATGCAGCGGGTCGCCTTGCACCCGCTCGATCAGTTCCGTGCCTTTGCTGCCTTGCGGGAGAAGGGTCAGGGCGAGGAAGCCATTGCGGCGGCCTTCTTCGTTACGCCGCAGATCGTGAAGCAGCGGTTGAAACTCGCTTCCGTGGCCCCTGCCCTTCTGGATGTCTATGCCGAAGATGGCATGACGCTGGAACAGCTGATGGCCTTCACGGTGAACTCCGATCACGGGCGTCAAGTTCAGGTCTGGGAGGCGGTGAAGAACTCCTGGAACAAAGAGCCCTACTCGATCCGGCGCATGTTGACGGAAACCTCTGTGCGTGCCTCGGATCGGCGCGCGATGTTTGTCGATGTTGATGTCTATGAGGCAGCGGGTGGCGTTGTCCTGCGCGATCTCTTCCAAGGCGACGATGGCGGATGGCTGGAGGACCCTGCCCTGCTTGACCGTTTGGTCGCGGACAAGCTGCAAGTTGAGGCGCAGGCAATCGCCGCTGAGGGATGGAAGTGGATCGAGGTGTCAACTGATCTGCCCTATGGCTATAGCCACGGTCTGCGGCGTCTTGTTGGCGATCCCTCACCGCTGAGCGCTGATGAAGCTGCAGAGCATGCCAAGCTGCTTGCGGAGTATCGCGCACTGGAAGAGGAATACTCTGGGCAGGACGAATACCCCGAGGAGATCGACACCCGGCTTGGCGAGCTTGAAGCTGCGATGGAAGCACTTGAGCAGCGTCCGCTGATCTTCGATGCGGTCGAGATTGGTCGCGCCGGTGTCTTTGTGACGCTGGATCGGGATGGCAACCTCGCTGTCTATCGCGGCTATGTCCGGCCGGAAGATGAGCCTCGGGAAGAGACCGTGGCCAACTTCGGCGACGAGCTGGGTGCGGAAGGGCAGGGGGCTGATGCTGACGTCTCGGCCCATCAGCTGTCCGCTGGTCCGTCTGCTGCCACCGTCATCACTACTGGGGGTCAGCCGTTCAGTGCCGGTCTTCCAGACGATGAGGACGATGGTGTACTTAAGCCGTTGCCTGAGCGCCTGGTGATGGAGTTGACCGCACATCGCACCCTCGCGTTGCGTGAGGCGATTGGGCGTTCGCCCGACGTCGCCCTGACGCTGCTGCTGATGAAGCTGGTCAATGACACCTTCCGCAGTTCCGGGGCTTCGGGCAGTTGCTTGGAGGCTTCTGTGCGCACCGTGTACATGTCGGCACAGGCCCCCGATCTGAAGGACAGTCCGGTGGCCAAGGCCGTGGACGATCGTCATGCTGCCTGGGAGGCCGATCTGCCGCTTGGCGACGATGCCGTGCTTTGTGACTATCTCTCGGCCCTCGATCAGGCCAGCCGATTGGCTCTGCTGGCGCATTGCCTGAGCTTCGGGATGAACGCGCTCCACGAGAAGGTCAACCCTTATGGCGCGGGCATCTCGGCAAGCGGGCTGACCCGCCGTATGGCGCAATCCGAGATCGTGGCCCAAGCCGTCGATCTCGACATGGTCGCTGCTGGTTGGGAGCCGACTGCGGACAACTTCCTGAACCGGGTGCCCAAGGCGCGTATCCTTGAAGCCGTGCGTGAGGCGAAGGGAGAAGGCACCGCCCAGCTGCTCGATCATCTGAAGAAGGGTGAGATGGCGACGGAAGCCGAGCGCTTGCTCAAGGGCAGCGGTTGGTTGCCGGAGGTTTTGCGGCGCAGTGATCTTGCCGCTCTGGACGGCGATGCCGCTGCAGAAGGGCAGGGGGCTTTGAGCGAAGAAGTCTTGGGCGCAGCTGGCATCGTCGAGGAAACCGACTTGCCCGCGTTCCTGATGGCCGATTTGCCCGTGGAAAGCACAGCAATGATGGCTGCGGAGTGATCTGAGCCCCCGAGGGCGGGGAAACCCGCCCTTAATCACAGCAAAATACAACAATATCAATATGATGAGTGCGAATGCTCGCATTCAGGATGAGGAATCATGTCCGCAACCAAGATAATCGACACAGCGCCCTTGGGCACGCTCATTCGCTACACTGATGGCAGTCCCAAACCCCCCGCGCGCTTCACCAAAAAGTTGGCGGCATGGGAAAGGTCCAACGGTGTTGGCCGTCTGGTGAAGAAGGAACCGCCGCGCCCTTATCCAACCTGGACGGCAACGGCGTCCTTCACGCTACATGAAGGCAATTTCTCCTCGGACGGGGTGATCCTCGTCACCATCATGCGCAGCCATTCGGCTGACAGTCGGCTGGTCTTCGAGGTGGCTGACGAACCCAAAGCTGGACAAGTGCGTGTTCTTCTGGACTTCGGTGGCAACACCGAGCTGCTGCATCTGGCGGAATCCATTACCGCGGCCGAGCTCTGGATCGCGAGGGAGGGCTATCGCAATGCGAGGATCGAGACCGTCGGTTCCGAGGATGGCGATAGGGCAGGGGAGGCGGATATTGCCGCCTGAGCCTTCTCATAGACCAAGGGGGCCCGCCGCACGCGGGCCTCTCATCCAGCAGCAACCTGTCCCGCGCATCTGCGCGGGGCACCAAAGGCTCCATCCCCAGTAAGGCCTCGGTCAACCAAAAGCATGTCTGCAAGGCAGGCGGGGTGAGCATCAGCGGGACAATTCGGCTCCTTGTGTCAAAGTACCATCCCCCGCTTGCCAGTCCCTTCCTTGCCCCAAATCCAGTCTTCGAGATCAAGCCACAAGGGCTCGGACTACGGGGCGAGCCCGTGCCGCCGGCCGGATTCGGGCAAGCCCGAACGCACCCGGTGATGTCAGCCCGTCTCTGGGCCTGCGGGTTCCTGTCAGCGCGGGGGATGGTCCCTCGCCTCCCAGCAGGAGCCAAAACAGATGTCCCGCAAAGATGCACACGCCTTCGCCCCATCGTGGTCTTTCAGGCAGGGGATGGAACCTATGGTGCCGTCCCCGCCGATGAAATCGACGGCGACGAGGTTCAGGTGCTTGTTGAGATCGACCCGTGGGCGTGATGCCCACGGTCTTTAAGAAGGCCGGGGCTCGGCGCTATCGCGCCTCCGGGCCTTTCGCCTGTCTGCCCTCAAGAGCCTGACAGGCACAAGGAGCCGACGGCGTGTCGGCATCCCGAAATCCAAGAAATGGAAACGCGCATACCTGCGCCTCAACTTCTCACCGCGGTGCTATGCTGGGTGCCACGTATTGGCGGTCAGTTGACTGCCAGGTCCTCAGGCGATTTGCCTGCGTCAAGGGCTGCGACAAACCACAGCGGTTTGCGCCCCCGGCCTGACCAGGTGAGGGCCGCGTTCTCTGGATGGCGGTATTTCGCGGCGGCAGGCGCACGGCTGGGTTTCACCTCGGTGCCAATCAGGTCGGCAAGGGAATAGCCCATCTCTTTGGCAATGATCTCGAGCTTGCTGCGGGCATCGCTTATCCGCCGGTCCTCAAATGTGGAAATAGCCTTGGCCAGATCCTTCTGCAGGCTCTTGAGCTCTTTAAGCGACAGTGTCTCAACGTCGAATTCAGCCATGGGTGCCTCGTGTCCAAAATAATGCCCTTGGGATAGCCGTCACGGCGCGGGCTCGCAACTCCGATCGGGCTTGGGCGCGAATGGCAAGTAAAGGGGCTCAGAGGTGATCCGCTGCTATGGGGGTAAGGCTTTCGGGCTTACCGTCTTAGCAGGGCGAGGAAAGACATGTTCTGCAAGAGCCCCCGATCACTCCTATCCCCGGCGCCATCCCTTCGACTGACAATCCCCTAAGCCTGTTCGGGTTCAATCGTGCAACCCCGCGTCAGTCCGGGCCGTGTTGGCCTCCGTTTGCGTCCTGCCCGCTCCACCCCGGACCTTTGGGGGTTTCCGTCTGGTCTGATGGCCCAGTCGTGCACGCCTCACCCGACAGGCTTCTTTCGGGTCTTGTCGAAGGGACGGTCCCAGGGACAGGAAACACAGGAGCTTACCATGCAGAACATCGTCATCCTCGCCGGCAACATCGGTCAGAAGCTCACCAACTTCACCCTGGCCACCTCGCGCCCGCGCCTGTCCGAAGGTCGGGTCCAGCGCGACGAAAACGGCTACCGCGTGATGGACACAGAATGGCACCGCATCACCTGCTTCAACGGTCTCGGCAAGACTGTCGCAGAGCACTGCGAAAAGGGCATGAAGGTCATGGTCCACGGCCGCATCCACTACACGAAGTGGACCGACGCAACCGGCACCGACCGCTACGGATGCGAAATCATCGCGGAGAAAGTCGACTTCCTCAGCCGCCCGAAAGCGACCGAGAATGAAAACCCCGAGTTGGTCGACCGCGACGATGAGATCCCGTTCTGAAAAGAATGGGGTTTCCCTTCAGGCCCGGCGGGGAAACCCGCCGGGTCGTTTCGCGCGTTCGCTGACGTGAAACTTTCGGTCCAGCCCATCATCAACCGTACTTTGTGCGGAAAGATATGCCGATCGCCGAAAAGCATATGGCATAACGCAGAGAGTCCGAATACACATCGGGTTGACCAGTGATTCACCGAAGAAAGCGCGGCCATGGACGATATCGACCGAAAAATCATCAAGCTCCTGTCCGAGGACGCCCGGCGTTCGCTGTCCGATATCGGCAACGATGTCGGTCTGGCGCCATCCAGTGTGAATGAGCGGATCAAGCGCCTTAGTGCATCCGGCACGCTCAAACGCTTCACCATCGAGACCGATCCCACCGCCATAGGCCTTCCGGTACTGGCCTTTATCTGGGTCGCCCTTCGCGAGGATGCCGATGAAGACGCATTCCGGGCCTTCGTCGCGCATGACCCCCATGTCACGGAGTGCCACCATGTGACCGGCGCATGGTCCTATCTGATCAAGACCCGGTTCGCGCAAGCGGCGGACATCGAGCCCTTTCTTGCCGCGCTCAAGGCCCTTCGTTTCCTCGGACGCAGCGAAACCATTCTTGCGCTCTCCTCTCCCGTTCCTGGCGTGTTCATCGCAGATGGTGACGCGTGATGGACCTCGCACTCTTTCTGAAAAGCGCTGTGCTCGGGTTGGCCATCGCCGCACCGCTTGGCCCGATCGGTGCCCTTTGTATAAACCGGACGCTCGAACGCGGCTTCATGGCTGGCGTGGCAGGAGGGCTGGGAACAGCCATCGCTGACGGGTTCTATGCCGCGCTGGCGGCTTTCGGCTTCGCCACGTTCTCGGCGGTTCTGACCGGGATCGACATCCCGATGCGCATCGCAGGCGGCTTCTTCATGCTCTACCTTGGTTGGAAGACTTTCAGCGCGAAACCAAGGGTCGCCGCTGCAACTGTGTCAGCGCGTGATCTGGTTGGGACGACCACGGCCACGTTCTTTCTCACGATCACCAACCCGATGACAATCCTTTCTTTTACCGCCCTGTTTGCGGGGTTGGGGCTTGCTTCGGCGTCTGGTGTATCGGCAGCTCTACAGGTGATCGCCGGTGTTGTCCTTGGCTCGATGCTGTGGTGGACTTTGCTCTCGGGCGGCGTAGCGTTGTTGCGGCACCGGCTGCCGTCGGCCTTCGCCATCTGGACCTCGCGGGTATCGGCCGTCATCCTGTTGGGCTTCGGCCTTTGGGCCATTGGATCAGTTCTGCTGGCATGGTCCGTCCCGTGACACGCGTGACGTCCTTTATGGATGCGCTGCCAAGCGATCCGTTAAAGTAAGAGCAGTGCCGGTTTTCCGTTGACGGGTTGAGGGCTGGGAGAGTGGCTCCCGGCGCCCGTCGCGGGAGATTAACGATGGGTGTTGTGGAAGTTCTGGATCCGGTCGCACCGGCGCGGGCTGGTGGCTGGAAGGTGGATGTGAGCCGGGGGGAGCGGAACGGGCGGGTGTCGTCCGAATGGTTCAATCGGCCAGATGATGAGCGGTATCTGTCGCTCGACGATCTCTGGGCATCTGTGAAGGGTCGCTCCGAGCGCAGCCGCAGCCGTGTGGTGCAGACGGCGGATATCCGGGTCGAGGCGGCGCGCGACAGCGCTGAGCGGCTGCATTTGGTCCTGCCGAAAGCGCATGAGCCGGTTGCGCCGACGCACTGGGCCTTTGGCCAGCTTGCCAGCATCGTCGGCGCGCCTGCCTCCTACCTGCGCCAGTTGCCCGCACCGCTGGCAGGGATCAACCTGCAATACGGCCTGACCAACCATCGCGCAGAGCAGGTGAAGACTTTCGAGACGGAAGATGGTCGCACGGAACTGCGCGCGGTCACCGGCCCCTTTTCCGTCGGGCTTCGCGCCGAACACGCCGCACGGCACTCTTGATCTCACGCTGCCTTTTGCTCTGACGTTGGCTGATTGGAACCCTGCGGCTGCGATGTCGGGAGAGGCGCGTCCTCGGATCATCGGCCATTTCGCGACGCTGGCCGAGGCCATGCGGGGCGCGATCGTCCTCGCCGACGAACTGGAGTCTGATCCCGCAGCGCACATGGTGGCGATCCTTGACCGCGATGAGCGTCTTGTCCTTGCCGGTGCCGCAGCGAATGGCGTTGTCGCTTGGTGCGCCCCTGTCATGACCGCAACCGAGGCCCGGGTCGTTGTTATGGAAGCAAGCCAGCTTCGGGCGCAGGCAAGCCGCGCGGCGGACTGGCTGGAAAGCGATCTCGAAACCCGCCTGCGGCAGCGTGCCGATCTCTTGGAGGCCCGCCTCGTCGATCCACTCTGGCGCGCCTTTGCTGCGCACGCCCTGCAGATCGCCGCATGACCCCAGAGAGGCAGAGGAGGGCAGGGGGCTTTTGAGCTTCGCCGGGGCTAGAGAGTGCCCGGCGGGCTCCGACACTTCCCCTACTTCGGAGACCCCAATGACCCACGTTGAACCCACCCTCCCGGCGCCGATGCCGCCGTCCACGATCGACTTCGCCGCAGTGTTCGCGGCGCAGGCCGAGCAAGCCGCCCGCGAGGCCGAACTGCGTCCGGCCAACAAAGATCGCCTGTTCGATGCCCTGACCGCCGCCGGGATTTCCCATGTCACTGTCACCTTCGATGGCGAAGGCGACAGCGGCCAGATCGAAAGCGTCGCCGCCTGGTCAGGGGAGACCGCCGTCGATTTCCCTGCCGTGGAAATTCCCTATGCTGCGATCACTTGGGACAGCCCCGAAGTCGAGATGCGGCAGCTTTCGCTCGAAGATGTCGTCGAACAGCTCGCCTATGATTTCCTCAGCGACACCCATGGCGGTTGGGAAAACAACGACGGCGCCTATGGCGAGTTCTGCTTCGACGCCTCTGCCCGCTGCATCCATCTCGAGTTCAACGAACGGTTCACGTCGTCCGAACTCTTCACCCACGAATTCTGAGGGGGCGACGATGGCACATCCGTATCACCACGCCCTGTCTTCGGTAAAAAAATGGGGCGGCACGGTCGACGACTACCAACCTATCCACGCTTGGTTAGCTCGAAGGCCCACTCTGCGGATTTCCGCCATCGCGCGATGTTTCATCATGCGGCTGGAATCTGGCTTTCCGAGACAGTCTTCGGGCCGACGATCACGCTGTCGACCGGCAGGATCATTCCAACCCGCTGGGTGGGCGAACAGCATGTCCGAGAAGACCTCGGCTTCATCCCCAGCTTCACCGACTGGGTCAAGGCGATCCGGCCAGAACCTTGGATGGGCCGCACGGAGAAGATTGAGGCGCTCGTTGATCCGCAACTGACGCCACCCGTCGTGAAGGTCCGCTGACATGAGCCGGGCATACCTCAATCTCGGCGTCTCGCCCGGGATCACATCACTCGCGATGCTGCGTATCGCCATCGGTCGTCTGCATCCAGACACGCTGGCCGTCTGCAGCTGGCGCGCGGCGCGCAAACGCTACTACCGCGAGCTCTTGCAGGCCCATGCAGAGGCTCAGGTTCGGGCGCAAGTCGCCTGTAAGTGATTGGCGTTCCTCGACCCGCATTTTCCAATCCGCCCGGGCCTCTGGCCGGGCCTTCTCATTTCTGGAGGTACTATGGCTGACTACTTCACCCACTTTTCCTGCGTCCTCGACGTAGGCTCGCCCGAAAAAGCTAACGCGGCGCTCGATCTTTTGACCCGCCTGCATCTCGACGAGGAAGGATCGGACGATCCGGAATATTCGGGCTTTGCGATGTCGCAGCAGGACGGTCCCGAAAGTTCCATCCTCTGGTTCCATGACGATGAGGGGGAAGGCGATATCGAAGGCGTCATACGCTTCGTGCTGTTCCTAGCGGAAGAGATCGAGCTCACCGGGCTCTGGGGCTTCGAACTCGCCTTCACCTGTTCCCGGCCCCGATTGGACGCCTTCGGCGGTGGCGCGCATGTCATTGACCTCGGAAACCGGAAATCCATCGGCTGGACCAGCACGCATGAATGGCTTGAGGCCGCGCTCCGCGGGGATGACTTCGATGCCTGAGATCATCTGCACCACGGTTTATCAGTTCCCGGAACTGTCAGACGCAGCTAAGGAGAAGGCGCGCAGCTGGTATCGCGAACTCGGGCCCCATGACGATTGGTGGGACGCGGTCTACGAGGATTTCGAGCGGGTCTGTGAAATCCTCGGCATTCGTTTGAAGACCACTTCCGTCAGCCTGATGGGCGGCGGGACAAGACAGAAACCCTGCATCTGGTTTTCGGGCTTCTGGAGCCAGGGCGATGGGGCGGCGTACGAGTGCTATTGGTCTCACAGCAAGGGTACGGCAGCGAAGATCCGGGACTATGCCCCAACGGATGCGACGCTGCATGACATCGCCGACCGGCTGCAAGCCATCCAGCGGCGAAACTTCTACCAACTCGCCGCCGAGGCCAGTCACCGTGGCCGCTACTATCACGAATACACTATGTCGGTGGACGTCACGCGCGACAGTTCAACCTGGCAGCCGCCGACCGAAGACGCCGAGGAGATCGTGACCGAGGCGCTCCGCGATCTGGCCCGCTGGCTCTACCGCCAGCTTGAGGCCGAATACGACCACCTCACCTCGGACGAGTCCATCGAGGAGGGGATCATCATCAACGAGTACACCTTCACCGAAGGAGGGCGGCGCTTCGGGTGATGGCTGCGGTCAATATTTCTGTCGCAATCATCTGCGCGCGGCCCTGCAGGCCAAGAAATCCTTGAGATACCAGCAATTTCTCGGTTACCGCGTCAACAAGACTCGGGTTCATGTTTTCGGTGACCCGAAGCGCCTCCCGACACGCATCAGGAAACCTGGAACAAGCCTCAACGACATAGGCGGTGCCCATAGCTTGGGCGACGGCGGCGATGTCGAACATGTCCCGGGGCTGAAGTTGCGAACCCCGAAAGACCACTTTTTTCGCAAGAATTTCAGCGGGTGTCTCGAGCCTGACATTTCGCCCGCGAATTTCAGTTTTGGTGAAGGGCGTTTCAGTAACCGGGTCGCAGCAGATGAAATCGATCTCACCGACGCCATCGAACACGATTTTAAGAGCGCGGGTGCCATCGGTTTCGTAGTCGCTTGGCGCAAGCGCCAGATCGTAGTCTTGCGTTTCGGGGTTCAGGTAGGGGAGATACTGGGCATCCTCGATGAAGAGGTCGATGTCGTGACTTTCGCGATGGTTGATTTGCAGCATAAGTGCTGTGCCGCCGCCAAAGCTCCAGCTGTTCATCCCGATGCCTTGGGCATTGGCCTGATCGATGATTGCCATTGCCATGTCGAAAAGCTCAGGCCAGCGGCTCGGCAGAGGCGTATTCATTCAGACCGCAAGCGGCAGCTGAAATCCGGCGAGGACGGAGAATTTCTTGGCCACTTGGGTGACCGCATCCTTGCTCACACCCATCTCGTCGATGAACGATTGCTGCAGTTTGGGCGACACTTCGGACAGGAAGGCGAACACACTGCAGTCGTAGGAATCGGCACTTTTGATATCGGCGAGTTTCTCGGCAAGCTGCGCAGCCGTCACCAGCACGCCGTAGGGCGCGCTGACTGTCGACATCACCTTTGCGGCAACCGAGGCCATGGCATCAACTCTGTGCATATTTCTATTCCATCAATGTAGTCGATGTCCCTCAACAAAGCAATAAAGCCCCGTCAGCGCTGGTTTTCACCGGTTGCCGTCGATCCATTTCGACATCAGGCCCTTGTCTCGGAAGCACTCGTCCGGAACAGCGCGGCGCTTGATCCGGGCGAGGCGCTCGGCAAAGGCGACCTGCTTCGACGACGGCAGCTGGTCGAGCGCTGAAACTGGCTTCAGCCTGGCCTGCGCATCGATCCAGGAACTCAAGGCCCGCCGATCCTGCTGTACCTCCCAAGGTAACAGCGTTTGGTTCTTAAGCGCCAGCGACCGCGCATAGGCGATCTGCTTGGGCGTGACGGGCAGGGCAAAACTGGTGTCTTCCATCGGGGAAACTCCTTTGCTGCTTGGTGTTCACATATAGAACATAACAGGAACAAAATCAACCACCGCTCTGCCAAGGACCGAGATCCGAGAGGCAGAGGCAGGCTGGGGCAGGGGGAGCTGCAAGGCTGCGCGAGAGCGCCTTCGGCTCACCGTTTTCCCCAACCTGAGGTGTTCTGATGACGTTCCAACCGTTGATCCCGACCGTGCTGACGCCGGTCGTTGTTCCTGTCTTGCCTGATCCCGCCGCCGCGATCGTGAGCGTGGCCGAAGCGCTGCAGCCCGATCTGGCGCAAGGCTTTCAGATCGACGCGCTGCGCCTGCGCCTCGAGATGGAGCGCGCCTTCGGCGGGTCCGATGCGACAGGCGCCTGGGACTGGAAGCTGGCCTATGAGGCGGGCGAGGTCGCGCTCGTCCTCTTCCTCCGGAAATTTGGCCGTGCGCTGCTGGCCCGGGCTGGCTCGCCCGCTGCCTTGCTGCCCATCCTCGCCAAGATGGCTGGTCTCCTGCCCACGCATACCCGGCGCTCCGAAGAGATGGAGCGCTTTCAGCAATTCAGCACACCGCTACCCATGGGGCTGGCGACCCTGGCTGCTGCACAGATCACGTCTCGCGATCTGGTCCTCGAGCCATCGGCCGGGACTGGGCTTCTGGCGATCCTCGCCGAAATCGCGGGCGGCAGCCTCGCGCTGAATGAACTCGCTGAAACCCGCGCCGACCTTCTGCGACTGCTGTTCCCGGGCTGCCCGGTCACTCGCATTGACGCTGCGCAGATTGACGATCATCTCGACGCGGGCATGCGCCCAAGCGTCATCCTGATGAACCCGCCATTCTCGGCCATGGCCAACGTCGATGTGCGGACGACCGAAGCGACGGCGCGGCATCTGCGCTCGGCGCTTGACCGACTGGCCCCTGGTGGGCGGCTGGTGGCGATCACGGGTGCAAATTTCGCGCCCGACGCTCCGGCCTGGGCCGAGACTTTCGACCGCCTAACCGAGTCCGCGCATCTGGTTTTCACCGGCGCTGTGTCGGGGGCGGCTTTCGCCAAGCATGGCACCAGTTTTGAGACGCGGATTTCGGTCTTCGACAAATGCCGTGGTGGCGAGATGGGTGGCGTCACCGCTGACCTGCGTCAGCCAATGTCTCCGGATGTAGCGCATCTCCTCTCCCGGATCACCGCCGAAGTTCCGCCGCGCTTTGAGTCGGATCAGGCCGCAACGGCAAGTCAGAGCCGTTCTTCCCTCGTCGCGGGAAACTCTGCCCCCTCCACGCGCAAGGCCATCGGCATATCTCGCGCGACTTCTGCGGCCCAATCCGCGCAAGCCATCGCTAAGATCGAGGCCGAAGACCTCGCCTACACCCTGCGCGAGGGGCGCGACAACGATGATACCGCGCGCCTTTCGGATGCGATCTACGAGACCTTCCGCCTGCAGGCGATCGATATCCCCGGCGCGGTCCCACACCCGACCAAGCTCGTGCAATCGGCGGCCATGGCCTCGGTCGCGCCCCCAAAACCGTCCTACCGCCCCAAACTCCCTGCTACCGTCTTGTGCTGTGGCCTGCTCTCCGACGCGCAGCTGGAGACCGTCATCTACGCCGGTGAGGCGCATGGCGCATATCTCGCCGGGTCTTGGTGTGTCGATGAGACCGGTGACATGGTTTCTGCCGCGCCCGACGATGCCGCGGACGCCGTCCGCTTCCGGCGCGGCTTTTTCCTCGGCGATGGCACAGGCCGGGATCGTGCTCGACAACTGGTGCCAAGGCCGCCGCAAGGCGCTCTGGATTTCGAAGAGCGACAAGCTGCTGGAGGATGCGCAGCGCGACTGGTCGGCCCTTGGCCAGGAGCGTTTGCTCGTCACGCCGCTTTCACGCTTTGCGCAAGGCCGCGACATCCCGCTCGCCGAAGGCATCCTCTTCACCACTTACGCCACACTTCGCTCGGAAGAACGCGGGGCCAAGAAATCCCGCGTCGACCAGATCGTCGATTGGCTCGGGGCGGATTTCGACGGGGTGATCCTCTTTGACGAAAGCCACGCGATGGCCAATGCCGCCGGCTCGAAAGGCGAGCGTGGCGACGCTGAGGCCTCGCAGCAGGGCAGGGCGGGCCTGCGCCTGCAGCACAAGCTGCCGAATGCCCGTGTGGTCTATGTCTCCGCCACGGGGGCGACAACAGTGCACAACCTCGCCTATGCGCAACGTCTCGGCCTCTGGGGTGGGGAGGATTTCCCATTCGCGACCCGCGCCGAGTTCGTCGAGGCCATCGAGGCGGGCGGAGTCGCGGCCATGGAAGTGCTGGCCCGAGATCTGCGGGCCCTCGGCCTCTACACCGCGCGGTCGCTGTCCTACGACGGCGTCGAATATGAACTGGTCGAACATCCCCTCACTCCGGAGCAGTTGCCATCATCCACAACAACCTCGCGGCAGCGATGGAGGCTGCCAATATCACAGGCGACAGCGGCGGCACCCTCAACCGGCAGGCCAAGTCCGCCGCGCGTTCGGCCTTCGAGTCCGCCAAGCAGCGCTTCTTCGGTCACCTTCTGACCTCGATGAAAACCCCCACCCTGATCGCCTCGATCGACGCCGATCTGGTTGCAGGGCATTCTGCCGTCATCCAGATCGTCTCGACCGGCGAGGCGCTGATGGAACGCCGCCTGTCGGACATCCCTACGGATGAATGGAACGATGTGCGGGTGGACATCACGCCAAGAGAGAGCTGCCTGGATTATTTGCAGCACTCCTTCCCGGTGCAACTCTACGAGCCCTTCACCGATAGCGAAGGCAACCTCTCCTCGCGGCCTGTCACGCGCGATGGCCGCCGCGATGCGCTGATCGAGCATCTGGCTTCGCTTCCGCCAGTGCCCGGCGCGCTGGACCAAATCGTCCAGCGCTTCGGCACCGACCTCGTCGCCGAGGTCACGGGCCGGTCGCGCCGCATTGTGCGCAAGGGCGAGGGTCCTGCGGCGCGCCTCGTTGTGGAAAGTCGGGCAGGGTCTGCCAACCTTGCGGAAACCGCCGCCTTCATGGACGACCAGAAGCGCATCCTGATCTTCTCTGATGCCGGTGGCACGGGGCGCAGTTATCACGCCGACCTCGGCGCCAGGAACCAGCGCCTGCGGGTCCACTACCTGCTGGAACCCGGTTGGAAAGCCGATGCGGCCATCCAGGGTCTCGGGCGCACCAACCGCACCAATCAGGCGCAGCCGCCGCTGTTCCGGCCGGTGGCGACCGATGTAAAGGCGGAAAAGCGGTTCCTCTCGACCATCGCGCGCCGCCTCGACACACTGGGGGCCATCACGCGGGGTCAGCGGCAGACCGGCGGGCAGGGGTTGTTCCGACCCGAGGACAATCTCGAGTCGCCCTTTGCGCGCGATGCCTTGCGCCAGCTATACCGCCGCCTCTATCGCGGCGATGTGGCGGGCTGCTCGCTGATGGCGTTTGAGGACGCGACGGGCCTCAGCCTGACCGATGACAATGGGCTGAAAGACGACCTGCCCCCGATCACGACCTTCCTCAATCGCCTGCTGGCGCTGACGATACATATGCAGGGCATTCTGTTCACCGCTTTCGAGGAGCTTCTGGCGCAGCGCATCGAGGGCGCCATCGCAGCCGGGGTCTACGACCTCGGGCTCGAGACCCTGCGCGCCGAGAGCTTTCAGGTGACGGACGCACGGGTGATCTATACGCACCCCGGCTCTGGCGCGGAAACGCAACTGCTGAGCATCACGCAAAAGCAGCGCAACATGCCGCTGTCACTGGCGGATGCACTCGACTGGCTCGAGGACCCCAAGGCGCGCCTGCTGATCAACAGCCGCTCAAACCGCGCGGCGGTGCAGGTGCCCGCCACCAGCCTGATGCTGGACGATGGTACGATCGAGCCCCGCCTGCGGCTGATCCGCCCGACCGAGGCCAGCACTGTGCCTGCCAAGATCATGGAAGACACCCATTGGCTTGAGGCAGAACGGGCGGCCTTCACCGCAGCCTGGACCACGGAACTGGCCGAGGTGCCGGAGTTCACGGAAACCACGCTGCACATCGTGGCGGGCCTGCTGCTGCCGATCTGGAAGCAACTGCCGCAGGACGAAACCCGCGTCTACCGGCTCCAAACCGATGACGGCCAGCGCATCATCGGCCGCCGTGTCTCGCCCGCTTGGGTCGCGACGACGCTGGCAGAGGACGCGCCGAAGCTCACGGCGGCGCAGGTCCATGCCCTCGTTCTGGACGGCAAGACCGTGGTGCGGCTGGCAGAAGGAATGGAGTTGCACCGGTCCCGCGTCATGGGGGTGAACCGGATCGAGCTCTCCGGTTTCACGGAAGCGCAGAAGGACCGGCTCAAGGCCGATGGCTTTTTCTCGGAAATCATTGCCTGGAAGCTGCGCCTCTTCTGTCCGACCGATTCCGGCGGTGTGAAAGTGCTCGATCAGCTGCTTGCACGCTTCCCCATCCAGGGTCTACATGCACGCAAAGGTTGTTAATCGTGTGTGCCATGTCATTGGAAACAGAAGATCTGCTGCGGGATCTCTCGCAAAATGCCGAGAGCGTTTGCCGCCATTATCTTCCCGCCGGCAGGCGGGAAGGCTCCTACTGGATGGTCGGTGATCTGCAGAACAATCCAGGGAGATCGCTGTTCGTCAGGCTGACCGGTCCCACCTCGGGGCCGGGAGCTCGGGGCAAATGGACCGATTCAGCCACGTCGGAATTCGGCGATCTCCTCGACATCATCCGCGAACGCACGGGGATCACCCGCTTTCCCGATCTTCTGGCCGAGGCACGGATGCATCTTGGCCGTCCGCAGCCGGTTCTCCCGGATGCCAACTCCCCGCGCAGCCGAAAATCCCCCTCGGGTACGCCAGCAGCGGCATCGCGTTTGTTTGCGGCCTCGCTGCCTTTGGCGGGTTCACTGGCAGAAACCTACCTGCGTTCCCGGGGCATCACCCAAGCGTTACCGAGCGCGGCCCTGCGCTTCCACCCAAAGTGCTGGCATCGCGATGAGGGCCAGATCAAGCCTGTCCCCCGACCAGCACTGATCGCGGTGGTCACTGATGGGGCAGGGGCCCTGCAAGGCGTGCATCGTACTTGGTTGGCACCTGACGGACAGGACAAGGCGGCCGTCGACACACCGCGGCGGGCTATGGGTCACCTCCTCGGCAATGCCGTCAGGATCGCCCTGGCAGATCAAACCCTCGTGCTGGGGGAAGGCATCGAGACCATGCTCTCCGTTCGCGAGGCGGCACCTTCTTTGCCCGTCTGGGCGGCGCTCTCGTCGGGTCACCTCGGAGCCGTCCAGTTGCCTGCAGGGTTGCAGCGCCTCTACATCGCCATCGACCGCGATCCGGCGGGGCAGCGTGCGGCGGAAAGGTTGACCGCCAGAGCAACCGAGGTTGGGATTGCCGTGCGGGTGCTTGAGCCGCGGCTCGGGGATTTCAACGATGATCTCCGTGCCCACGGCGTTGAGGCGCTGCGCCAGCATCTGGCAAAGCAGATCGACCTCAAGGATCAGCATCGGCTGACGATCTGAACTCTCGAAGCGCAAAGGCAGTCAGGGCGCGGGGCAGAGGTCAAGCATCGCTTGAGGAACAGGGGCGCGTCTTTCTCCTCTTCCCGGCTGTCGAACCCGCCCGACACCCGTACGTCCTTCAAGAGATGGGCAGGCGGCCGTCAAAGGGGCCGCCCCTTCAAGGACGGCGGGCAACTGATTTCCGCCGGCGGGGCTCGCCCCGCCTTTGCATCGCGAAGCAAATCAGCCGCCCCCCGTCCTCCTCCACATGCGTTCCGGCCCCGAAGGCGGGGTGAAGAGGCGTCCCCTTCCACGGCTTTCGCAGCCCATGAAGGCCGCGCGGGATGTCGCGCGGGCCCGAGCAGCCGGAGGCAAAAGACCATGACAACCCAATTCCAGAGCGAGGATTTCGACCGCAGCCCCGCCCTTTCCCAGACCGCCTGGGCGCTTCAGGAGCTTCAGCTCTACGGCACCCGTGCCT
>LNFM01008027.1_pt1 | contig 16890 bp, 16 predicted proteins | sample 596031 | NCBI WGS metagenome assembly LNFM01 (sample SAMN04254537, study PRJNA301005) | activated carbon metagenome | isolation source: dual media filters at the Ann Arbor, Michigan drinking water treatment plant | place: USA: Ann Arbor
GGGTCCCCGATCGCAAGTCTCGCAGCCGCGAACCTGCCGGTTCGCGGGCTCGACTAGCGTCGGGGATGACAACTTTAGAGAGTGCGACCGCTAAATTGACTCCTATGGGAACAAGTCCGGGGCGACAAGGGAGAAGGACGGCGACACTGCCCCGCCGTCGGCCTGCCGGAGCCGGGCATTCTGAAGGCTGGAACAAGCGCGCCGGCTGCGCTAACGTCCTCGCCCGAAAACATTCATCCATGAAGGGGAGATTCCGATGAGCGTCGCCGAGGACATCCTGAAAATCCAGATGCTGCCCCAGCGCTATGCCGACGCGGTGATGCGCCACAATGCCGACGACTGGTCGGCCACCTGGGCGAAGGACGGCGAGTGGTACCTGCGCGAGGAGCCGGTGCGCGGGCGCGACGAGATCCGCAAGGTGTGGGAAGGGGCCATGGCCGGCTTCCCGTTCGCCGTGTTCCTGGTGCAGCCGGCCATCGTCGAGGTGAACGGCGACAAGGGCACCTGCCGCTCCTACGTCACCGAAATCCTCGGCACCAACGACGGCACCTCGTTCCGTGTCTATGGCTGCTACAACGACGAGGTCGTGCGCGAGGACGGCGAGTGGAAGTTCAAGTCGCGCCGGTATGCGCGGCTCTACCAGGGCCCGGTCGACCTGAGCGGCCAGAAGTTCGATTATTCGTAGGCCGCAAACGCTCTCCCTCGCCCTCTGGGAGAGGGAGGGGCCCGCGGCCGAAGGCCGTGGGAACGTATGACCGATAAATTCTAGCATCGGACGACAGTTTGCCTCCGATCAACGGGGAGAAGGGGCCATGAGCCGCACCGTATTCCGCAATGCCAACCTGCTGGACGGGGATAACCCGTCGCGGCCCAACGCCACCATCGTCGTCGAGGGCGAGCGCATCACCGAGGTGACCTCGGGCGCGGTGGCGCCGCGCGCCGGCGACACGGTCGTCGACCTGCATGGCATGACGCTGATGCCGGGCATGGTCAGCGGCCATTACCACGCGGCCTACAGCGTCGGCGGCGACAAGGTGCCGATGGGCGCGCCGCCGACCCAGCTGGCGCTCTACGCGCTCGCCAACGTCCAGAAGGCGCTGCGCGCCGGCTACACCAGCGTGGTCGGCGCGGGCACGTTCCACGACGTGGACGGCCGGCTGGCCGAGGCGATCGACAGCGGCGTGGTCACCGGGCCGCGGCTGATCCCGTCGAGCCGGGCGCTGTCGCCCAAGGTGACCGAGGACGAGCCGGCCGAGGGCGTGCCCTGGGTAAAGTGCTGGGGTCCGGACGACTTCCGCGACGCGGCGATCCGCGAGATCGAACGCGGCGCGAAAATCGTCAAGCTGTTCGCCGCGCAGGGCCACGCCATGCGCAGCTGCCGCGAGATGACCTATGACGAGCTCAAGGCCGCCTCGGACGCGGCGCACGCGCGCGGCGCGCGCACGCGGGCGCATGTCTGCGGCGCCGCCCAGGTGATGAAGTGCATCGAGGCCGGCGTCGACATCATCGACCATGCGGACTGGATGGACGACGAGGTGATCGAGGCGCTGATCGCGGGCAACAGGTTCGTGCTGCCCAGCATGTACACGCCCTGGCTGTCGTCGGCCGACCCGACCAGTGACGGCGCCGAGTATTACGACAAGGAAGACTTCGAGTACATGCGGGCGAAGGTGCCGGTCGCCAACGCGCGCGGCGTGAAGTTCGTTCCCGGCGACGATTTCGGCTTCTTCGACATGGCGCCGCACGGCGACTATTCGAAGGAGCTGGCCTGCTATGTGGAGCAGGTCGGCATCAGCCCGCTCGACGCAATCCGCTGGGCCACCAAGTTCGGCGGCGAGATGACCGGCATCCCGGACCTGGGCACCATCGAGGCCGGCAAGCTGGCCGACATGGTGATCGTCGACGGCGACCCGTCGGTCGACATCAACATCCTGCAGGATCAGGCGCGGATCATCGCGGTGATCAAGGGCGGCGCGGTGGTCAGCGGCGCTCTGCCCGTCGCGCGGCGGGCGATGGCGGCCGAGTAGAGGAACCGCTTCGCGGTTCCCCCTAGCCCTCTCCCCGGCGGGGCGAGGGGACTATGCTGGAGCCACGGCACCCTCGAACCCTTCTCCCCGCCGGGGAGAAGGTGGCGCGCAGCGCCGGATGAGGGTGCGCCGCGCAAGCGGCACGGGGGCTACTCCCCGACGAAATTCAGCTCGATCTTCACGCCGTCCGGATCGTCGATATAGAGCTGCTTGATCTTGAAGTCGGCGACGATGTTCTGGCCCGGCTCGTAGCCGGCCTTCACCAGCCGCTCCTTGACCTCGTCGAAGCCCTTGCAGCGGAAGGCGATGTGGTCGATGGGGCCGCTGGTGCCGCCGCGCGCGTTGTCCATCGCCATGATATGCACCACCGGCCGGCCTTCCAGATACATCCAGGCGCCGGGGAAGCCGAAGTCGGGCCTGGGGCCGTTCTCCATGCCCAGCACCTCGCTGTAGAAGCGGATGCAGTCGTCGAGATGCCGTGTGTTGAGCGTCACGTGGTCGAGCAGCTGAACGTTCATGATGCCTTCTCCCCTTGTGCGCCCATTCTAGCCGCTGGGCGCGGCCGCGCCATAGCTAGATGATCCGCTGCGCCCGCAGATCGGCGATCTCGCTCTCGCCATAGCCCAGTTGCTTCATGATCTCGTCGGTGTGCTGGCCCAGCGACGGCGCGCTTTCGGCCATGACGCCCGGCGTCTTCGACAGGCGGAAGGGCGGGCCGGCGACCGGCGCGGTGACGTCGGCGCCGCGCACCTTCATGGGGTAGAGGTCGCCCATGGCCTGCACCTGCGGGTCGGCCAGCACCTGCGGCGGCGTCAGCACCGGGCCGGCCGGCACGCCGAACTCCTCGCAGGCGGCGATGGCTTCCTCGGTGGTCCGTTCGGCGCACCACTGCGCCATGCGCGCGCCGATCACCGTGCCGTTGTCGCCGCGGGCCTGGTCGGACCGGAAGCGCGGATCGTTCACCCAAATGTCCTCCTCGCCCATCATCCGGGCCCAGCGGGCGAACAGCGCGTCGCCGACGGTATGGGTGAGGATGTGACCGTCGCTGGTCTTGAAAATGTCCGACGGCGCCGAGGTCTGCACCCGGTTGGCGCTGGGCTGGCGGTTGATGTTCAGCACCGCCTGCTCGGACAGCAGGCCGTTCATCAGCGTCATGCCGGTGCGCAGCAGCGCGCCGCCGACCTCCTGGCCTTCGCCCGTCGCCCGGTGGTGCATGATGGCGGCCAGCGTGCCGAAGGCGGTCGACAGCGCCGTGCCGAAATCCACCCACGGCGCGTTCGACTTCACCGGGTTGCCGATGGTGCCGGTGAACCACGCCGAGCCCGACATCACCTGGCCGATGCCGTCGAAGCCGCCGCGGTTGGCATAGGGGCCGGTGGGGCCGAAGGTCGAGATGCTGGCGAGGATGATGTCCGGCTTGACCTGCACCAGGGAGTCATAGTCCAGGCCCAGCGACTTCATGGCCGGCATCGGCAGGTTGGCGACCACGACATCGGCGGTCCGCACCAGCTTCTTCACGATCTCGCGCCCCTCGGGCTTGGCCGGGTTCAGCGTCACGGATTTCTTGTTGACGCCGATCTGCATGAACATGCTGCCGTCGCCTTCCGAGCCGTCCTCGTTCCAGTACAGCGGATAGACATAGCGGTCCTCGCCGCCGTCGATCTTCTCCACCCGGATCACCTCGGCGCCCAGATAGCCCAGCATGGTGGCGCAGTACGGCCCGGCGATGTAGCGGCCGAAATCCAGCACCCGAACGCCGTCCAGCACTCCCGGCATGTCGCTCTCCCGTTTCCCTGAAATTTGTCGCCGCACTATGCAAGATGCCCCTACGCTAGGGCCAGCACGAATCGAAACGGGAACGACCATGCCGCTCTATGCCATCGGGGACCATCGGCCCACGCTCGAAAGCGACGACATCTGGGTCGCGCCCAGCGCCGACGTGATGGGACAGGTGGTGCTGAAGAAGGGCGCCAACATCTGGTTCAACGCCACCCTGCGCGGCGACGACAACGTCATCACCATCGGCGAGGACAGCAACGTGCAGGACGGCGCCGTCATTCACGTCGACCCGCGTTTTCCCTGCACCGTCGGGCGCAACGTCACCATCGGCCACATGGCCATGGTCCATGGCTGCACCATCGGCGACAACAGCCTGATCGGCATCGGGTCGGTGATCCTCGACGGTGCGAAAATCGGCTCGAACACGCTGATCGGCGCCAACACGCTGATCGGCAACAACAAGGAAATCCCCGACGGCGTCCTGGTGCTCGGCGCGCCCGGCAAGGTGATCCGCCAGCTGACCGACGACGACTTCCGCATGCTGGAATTCTCCGCGCGGATGTATGCCGAGAAGGGCCGCAAATTTCGTCAGACGCTGAAGGTGGTGGGGCGACTCTAGAATGTGAGCCTATTCCTTGCTCGCATTCTCCACTTCCTTGATGATTTTTTGGAGAAGTTCCAAATATTCGTTCGACGTTTCTACAAACTCTCTGTGAGAATCTATCATTTTCCTTCTTGCGACTGCCATTTCTGGCGAAAAGTCTCTGCCATCTTCGATTGATGAGGCGAGATCAAGTATTTTACTGTTGGTTGAGAACATCGAATCCATCAAAGTATTAACCAATAATCGGTGATTTTCCGAAATCGGTCGCGCATCAAAAGACATGACTCCTAGCGAAATTATCAAAGTCTGACAATTTACAAATTTCTCAAAATCTTCTCGATACTTGGGTAAGCCGCTCCGTATTATATCCGATGTGCTGTTGAAGTGGTCAATAAATATTTTATTGTGTCGGATGTCTTGTTCGCGGCTTAACCGAGCGCGTTGAGGCTCAGGGGCGTTAATGACGGATCGAACTTCAAGAGTCATTTTCTGAAGCGTGGGTGTGAATGCGCCCGTTTGCTCCGCGATAATGCCGGCAAATTCAATCATATCGTGTATATACTCATTCGATTGATCCCGGGTATGTTTTAAGGACGCCATAACTGCTTTAGATAATGCGATTGGGTCGGTACCGCGCGCCGAGGGGCGATACCCGGCGGCCGCCGTGTTTATGGCTGTGGAATTGTTGTGAGCATACCTCTTGGCAATATGAGACAGATGATTGGTAAGCTGATAGCGGAAAGATTCCTTGTTTTTAAACTGTCCATACAAAATACCTACATTGGAAAGTGATGATCGAAATTCAAAGATTTTTCTCTCTTCTTCAATATTGATCTCAGATTGAGATATTTTTTGGTCTTTGAAATAAAATAGAATATCTGGGTGCCCATGCTCGATAAATCTGGTATGCGCTAGGGTAAATTCTTCTACGGTCCCTGATGGTGCTCGAAGGGTGGGTGATCCAAATCGACGTCCCATCATGCCAATAAACACGTCGTAATTTTCGCTAATCTGTTGATTGATGACGTCTTGCGCATCTTTCCCAATGCCCGGCGTGACGTGGGTCTCCCATTTGATCAAATTGAAGCTTATGCCGATGCTTGTTCGCCACATTAAATTTACATGTGCAAGAACATTTTCGACTAGTTTGCGTTCCACTTTCAAATCGCTCGGAGAGGCGAGAAAGACGTCTAGGATCGTCTCAGACCGAGGCATTTATTCTCTCCAATGGCTAGGATTCCTATGTTAAGCGGAATAAGAATGCTCGCAAGTCGGTACAGAATAGAGCTGGCCGCTCCAGCGCAGCGAAATGTCCGCCATGCGGCGGACTGGTCATGTGAATCACGTTGGCATAGCCCTTCTCGAGATAGCTCCGCGGCGGGATCGGCGACAGCTCGCCGGGAAAATCCGCGAAGCCGGCCGGCACCATGACCTTCTCGCCGGGCGGCATCACCGAGTTGCCGCTGTCGCGCACCGCTCGGTATTGCCAGGCCGCCGTATTGAAGGTGCGACTGGTCAGGTAGATCATCACGTTGGCCAGGATCTGGTCCATGGAAAACACCGGATCGTCGCTCCCGGTGCCGCCGCGGTCGCCCCAGGCCTGCATCTTCTCGGCGATCCAGGCGGCCTGGCCGACGGGGCTGTCCATCATGGCGTAGGAGAGCGACTGGGGCTTGGTGGACTGCAGCACCATGTAGCCGAACCGGCCCTCGCCGCGGCGGGCGGCCTCGCGGGCCCAGTCCTTCTCTTCCTGGGTGTCCAGCCGGGCAACGCCGACGCCGAAGATGTTGCGGAAGTCGCCGCCAGGCCGCAGGCCGAACATGTTCATGTGGATGGCTTTGCAGGCGCCGCCTTTGTCCGTGCCGTGGTCGAAGCCCATCCAGGCGGCGATCGAACCGCCCCAGTCGCCGCCCTGCGCCACGTAGGAAGTGTAGCCGAGGACGTCGGTCATCAGCCCGTTCATGACGCGGGCCTGCTCGCGCGGATCGACCGGCGAGGGCGGCTTGCCGGAATAGCCGTAGCCGACCAGCGACGGCACGATCACGTCGCGGCCGTCCTCGGTGCTGCCGCCGAAGCGTTCCGGATGGGCGAGGCGCTCGATGCACTCCAGGAATTCGAGATAGGACCCCGGCCAACCATGCAGCAGGATCAATGGGGTCGGGTGCGATCCTGATCCTCTTTCATGGATGAAGTGGATCGGGATGCCGTCCACATCCGCCTTGAATTGGGGGAACCGGTTCAGGCTGGCCTCGGCCTTGCGCCAGTCGAACCCGTTCAGCCAGTAATCGCACAGCGCCCGCATATAGGTGCCGTTGGCGCCGTACTGCCAGCCCGCGTCCACCGGTTCCTCGAACCATTCATAGTCGCGCACCCGCGACATGATGCGGTCGATGTCGCGCGGCGGGATATCGACGGTGAAGGGATGCATCAACTCAACCTTGTCTGTCATCCCGGCGAAGGCCTGGACCCAGGGGATCGTAGGGCTCTGCTCTTTCCCGTTCTGGGTCCCGGCCTCCGCCGGGATGACGAGATATTTTAAATTCTTAGCCCCAGTTCCTCAGAAATTCCCGCAGGTCATCCAGGAAGATCTCCGCCTGCTCGAACGCGGCGAAGTGGCCGCCTTTCGGCTGCTCCTTCCAGTGGACCACGTTATACGCCTTCTCGGCGTAGGAGCGTGGCGGCACCGGCGCGATCTCGCGTGGATAGGAGGCGACGCCGGTCGGCACCTCGCAGCGCTTGCCGGGCGGGAAGGCGAAGCCGCCTTCGGTGCCGACGCCGTAATACTGCCAGGCCGCGGTGTTGAACCGGCGCGTCACCACATAGAGCATGATGTTCGTCAGCAGCTTGTCCTTGCTGTAGACGTTCTCGATGTGGCCGCCTTCCTTGCCCTCGTTCGACAGGTCGGACCAGGTGTGGAACTTCTCGGTCAGCCACGCCGCCACGCCCACCGGGCTGTCCATCATGGCATAGGACAGCGATTGCGGCTTGGTGCCCTGGACCATGAAATAGCCGCGCTCGACCGCCATGCGTGCTTCGGCGCGCGCCGCCCACGCCTTTTCCTCGGCGGTCTCGGGCGCGGCCGCGGTGCCAAGCAGGGCCTGGGTGTTGCCGCCCGGGCGGACGCCGATCAGGTTCATGTGGATCGACTTCACCGCGCCGCCCTTGTCCGCGCCATGGTCGAAGCCCAGCCAGCCGGCGATCAGCGCGCCCCAGTCGCCGCCCTGGACCACGTAGGATTTGTAGCCCAGCAACCTGGTCATCAGGCCGTCCATGAACACGGCCTGGGCGCGCGGTCCGATGGGTTTGGGCGGCGGGCCGGAGAAGCCGTAGCCCACCAGCGACGGGATGATCACGTCGCGGCCGTCCTCGGCCTTGCCGCCATACCGTTCCGGGTGGGCGAGGGGACCGGTCAGGTGCAGCAGCTCGAAATACGAGCCCGGCCAGCCATGCAGCAGGATCAGCGGCTGGTTTTTCGGGTTCGAGCCGCGCTCGTGCACGAAGTGGATGTCGATGCCGTCCACATTGGCCTTGAACTGGGGCCATTCGTTGAGCCTGGCCTCGGCCGCGCGCCAGTCGTACTGGTTCAGCCAGTAGTCGGTCAGCTCGCGCAGGTAGGCCTGGTTGCAGCCATATGCCCAGCCGGCGTCGACCGGCTCCTCGAACCATTCATAGTCGCGGATGCGGCGCTTGATGCGGTCGAGCTCATAGTCCGGGACATCGACCCGGAACGGCGTCACGGCAGTCACGTTTCACGTCCTCCCCAGGAATTTCGGCACAGGATCGCGCCGACCTTAGCAGAATTTCCCGGAGCGCCGGAAGAATCGCGCCGGCAAATAATCAGGCCTGCAGTTTTTGATTCTGGTGACGCCGGGCGCGCCGTGCTAAGGCACGCTCCGCTCTCGATCCCTCTCCAGAAATTCAGGGCGTCCCTATCAATCCCGGCCGGCGACCGGACCGGCGGCAGCAGGCAGCGCGTGATCAAGGCAGGCAGAGTGTCGGGCAGGTGGCTGACGGTGCAGCTGATCGCCGTTTCGGCGCTCGGCCCGTTCGGCATGCACCTGATCATTCCAGCCATCGCGCCGATCAAGGAATATTTCGACATTCCCGCGTCGACCGCCGCGCTGCTGGTCAGCGCCACCCTGGGCGGCATCGCCATCTCGACGCTGTTCTTCGGCCTGCTGGCGGACCGCTTCGGCCGCCGGCCCATGCTGATGATCGGCGTCGCCTGCTTCGTCGTCGGCAGCCTGATGGGCACGTTCGGCGAGACCGCCGGGCTGGTCATCGCGGGCCGGGTGGTTCAGGGGATCGGCGGTTCGGCGGGCATCGTCATCTCGCGCGCCGTGATCCGCGATCTGCACAGCCACGACAAAGCCACCAGCATTCTCGCCTACCTGACCATGGTCGTCATGGTGGCGCCGATCATGGCGCCGGCGTTCTCCGGATTTCTGGTGCACAGCTTCGGCTGGCGCATGGTGTTCGAGGTGTCGGGCGCGCTGGGTTTCGGCGTGCTGCTTTGGCTGGTGGCCAGGTTCCCCGAGACGCTCAAGGATCCGATCCCGCTGCCTGACTTCATCTCGCTGATACGCGCCTATCTCAGCGTGCTGCGCTCGCCGGCGTTCGTGCTCTACACCATGGTCGGCTCGTTCATCATGGTGTCGTTCTTCGGCATGATGAGCGGTGTGCCCTATGTGGCGCAGGAAGCCTGGAACATCGCACCCGACCAGCTCGGCTTCTACCTGGGCGCGGGCGGACTGGGCATGATGGCGAGCGCGTTCATCACCGCCCGCGTCGCCGAGACCGTCGATCACGACAGCCTGCTGATGATCGGCTTCGCGGTGATCGGCGTCGGCGTCACCACGTCGGTCGTCCTGTTCGCGGCGGGCATCAACCACCCGCTGTGCCTCTTCGGGCCGGCGGTGATCAACGGCTTCGGCGCGGGCTTCGTGCTGCCGACGTCGACGGCGCGCGCCCTGTCGGCGTCGCCGCGCATGACCGGCACCGCCGCCGGCATGATGACCTTCCTGCAGTTCGCCTTCGGCACCGTCGCGGCGCAGGCCCAGGGATCGTTCGACCATTCCACCGTCTGGCCGGTGCTCGGTTTCATCATCGCCGGCAACGGCCTGTCGGCGCTTTTCGCCTTCAGGGCCATCGCGAGCCGCAAGCGACTGAGCGCACCCTGACCACAGCGTCAACGCCGGCTTGCCTTGTTTCGCATCAGCGGTTATGTCATCCGCAAGATCGCCACCGGAGAAGCATGATGTCCGAAGGGACCTATTATCCCGTCGCCAAGACGGCCGACATCGAGCAGGGCAAGTGCAAGGCCTTCCACATCGACGGCCATGACGTCCTGATCGCGCGCACCAAGACCGACGACTTCTACGCCGTCGAGAATCTGTGTTCGCATGCCGATGCCGCGCTGGAAGGCGGCCGCATCCGCGGCAACCACATCATGTGCCCGCTGCACGGCGCCCGCTTCAGCCTGATCGACGGCAGCTTCGGTCCGCCCGCCTGGGCGCCGATCAAGACCTACACGCTCCGCGTCGAGGGTGACCAGGTCGAGGTGCTGATCACCGGACCGCTGGAGAAGAAAGCCCGCGGCGCCATGGGGATGTTCTGACCGCTGAGGTCGCTCACCAGGGAACCCGGTTCCCGTCCCAGCCGATGAACTGACCGGACGTCGCCAGCGAGGCGTTGGCGATCACCTGCTTGAGCCCGGCGATGCTCTCGGCCGGCTTCAGCGGTGCCGTCGCCCCGCCCATGTCGGTCTCGACCCAGCCGGGATGCAGCGACATCACGGTGATGCCCTGGCCGCGCAGTTCCATGGCCAGCGTGCTCATGACGAAGTTCACCGCCGCCTTGGTCGAGCCATAGGCCAGATGCCCGCCCGGCGGCTCGCCGATGGACCCCATGGAACTGGACACGGTGAAGATCTTCTTCTCTGTCGACTTGGCCACGTTGCCGATAAGCGCCTCGATCACCCTGAGCGGTGCCATGGTGTTGATGGCAAAGGCATGTTCCCAGCCGTCATACTCCATGCTGCCGAAGGCCTGGGCCTGCATGCCGCCCTGGGCGAAATTCTTCAGGCCATAGGTGCCGGCGTTGTTGACCAGCACGTCGATAGGGTGATCGTCCAGGTCCTGCGCCAGCGCCTGGATCGACTCCGGATCGCCAAGCGATAGGGCATGGATACTCACCCGGCCGCCGGATTTCCCGGCGATCTGGCGCAACTCGGCGGCGGTGCCGGGATCGCGGCAGCAGGCGTAGGCTCGCCAGCCATCGGCGGCATACTGTCTGACGAATTCGAGGCCCAGGCCTCTGTTCGCGCCCGTCACCAGGATGCTCGGCATGCTCGTCCTCCCTGATTGTGCCGCGCGGGATGATAGCGGAAGCGCCACGCGCCGTCGCGCGCGGCGTCTTGCTGCCCGGGCCGGAACGACACTATATTGAAACCGACGCTGCCGAGAAGTGGACCGACCATGACCGTGATGGATACGGGCAACACGCTGACCATCGACACCCGGGCCGAGGAGCTCTACAGCCCCGCGTTCTGGCATACCCACTTCCCGAAGCTGAGCATCAATACACACCTTCAGTCCTGGGACAGGGACACCGGCGTGCTGCCGTCCGACACCCGCCGGCTACTCACCGAGCGGATGCTGGAGGAGGGCTATTTCCAGGACCGCAACGAGACCTTCGCCAGATATGCGCCGCTGCTGGCAGAGGCGGTATTCACCTGCAAGACGCTGGATATTCCGCCGGCCTTCATCTTCCTGTTCGACGAGACCTGGAAGTGCTTCTACTCGCTGACCCCCATGCTCACCCACTTCCTGGGCAAGGACTACAGGGTGCTGCCCGACTTCTGGACCTGGCACGTGGACCCGGCCCAGGGCGAGGCGGGCTGGCGGCCGCACCGCGACAAGGGCCGCCAGGCGCTCGGACCCGACAACGTGCCCCTGTCGCTGACGGTATGGGCGCCGCTGACCGAGGCGCACCCGCAGAACGGTTGCATGTATATCCTCCCCGCCAACCGCGACCCGGTCTACGGCACCGAGCGCGAGAAGGACTGGAAGGTCGAGTTGCCGCTCATCCGGGCGCTGCCGGGCGTGCCTGGTGAGTATTTCTGCTGGAACCAGGCGGTGCTGCACTGGGGCAGTGCCACCACGCGCTTTGCCAAGCACCCGCGTCTCAGCATGGCGCTGGAATTCCAGCGCGGCGATATGAAGGCCTTCAACACCCCGCTGATCCAGCCGTTCACGAACCTGAGGTTCGAGGACCGGCTGAAGCTCGTCGGCAAGCAGATCCTCCAGTACAAGCACATGTACCCGCTGGCGGCGCGCTTCGAGCAGCTCGCCCAGCGGCTGGTGGGGTAGCACCAGCACCCATCACCACGAAGGCGGGGCAACCGCCGGCCTGCGTGAGCACCATTCGCGGTAGAGACCTGCCAGTTCCGCCGGCAGATCGGCCCCGAACTTTTCATCCAGCGGGTATTGCGGCATCGCGACGTAGACGGCGTCGAGGAGTGCCATGCCCTGCTTCTGGTCCTTGAGACGCTTGAGCGAGTCGCGCTTGCCTTGCCGTGACAGCCACAGTTTTTGCAGGGCGAACCAGCGCGGGTCCGGCGCCACGATACGGGCAGGGGCGCTGTCGCGGCAAACAACTACCCGATCGACACGACGTCCGTTTAGAAGCCATTCCTGCTCGGGCAGGGCTACCGGCTTGGGCCGATCGAGGGCGGACATGGTGCTGGCCCGCGACGGCGCGACCAGGATTTCCACCTCGTAGGCCTTGGCGTTGCGTGCCTGAAACGTGCGCTCGGTATTGATCGTGAAGGTTTTGTCCACGGCTTTCAGCATCTTCCAGACGACCTCGCCGTCGCGTTCGGCCTCGAGCGCGGACCACGCCATATCAAAATCTTGGGTTTCATCGGGCGCTTCGCGAATAAAGCCGCCCGCTTCCACGGCATAGGCGACCATTGCGTTGGTACCCACGACCAGCAGGTGGCTGCCGAGTAATCGTCGGCGATCAGCTTCGCGCAGGATTGCACCGGCGGCGTCGGACAGCATCGGAACGCGCAAGGCCCGGCAGAGTCTGGCGGTTTCATCCAGGACCGGGCGGCTCGCGTCCCGGCGCGCTTTCGTCTCGGTCTTGCGCGCGTGGTAGGCCGAGAACCTTGCCTCGTTCTCGGGTGACCAAGGCCCAAGGCTCCGACCGTTACCGCTGCGATCGTATATCTCGTAGAGGTAGCTCCGGCCGGCGACCTCCTTGCGTCGCAAGTCATAGGGCAGGTCGGCAAGAATCCGTTCTGCCTCTATCCACACCCGATAGTGTTGATCGAGGTTGATCAGACAGCGAGCCTGCTCATCTGAAAAAATGTCGAGGGCTGGCACGATATTTATCCCACATTTATCGGTATTGTAAAAATGTGGGATAAATATCGCGGAATCAAGTCATATGGTCCCTCCTGAACCCGGCCATGGGCTCTGCCTGCTCCTGGACGATGGGGATACCTTCGCCCAAGAGCATTTGCATCTGCCCGGCGCGTGCCTATAGTGCGCGCCAAATCCGACGTGCAACGAAGAGCCAGCCGACATGGATCTGACCTATACGGGCGAAGACCTTGCGTTCCAGGACGAGGTGCGTGCTTTCCTGAAGGAAAACCTCACCGACGACATCAGGCGTGCCACCGAGAAGACGACCACCGTGTTCGTCGAGAAGGACGTCGCCGGAAAGTGGCAGAAGAAGCTCCATGAAAAGGGCTGGCTCGCCTATTTCTGGCCGAAGGAGTATGGCGGCACCGGCTGGACCGCCACCCAGCGCTACATCTTCCAGCAGGAATGCGCCCTTGCCGGCGCTCCGGGCATCATCCCCATGGGCATCCGCTATGTGGGCCCGGTGATCTTCACCTTCGGCACCCAGGCGCAGAAGGACTTCTTCCTGCCGAAGATCCTCAATGGCGAGCACTACTGGTGCCAGGGTTATTCCGAGCCGGGCGCCGGTTCGGACCTGGCCTCGCTGAAGATGCGCGCGGTGCGCGACGGCGGCGACTACGTGCTGAACGGCTCCAAGATCTGGACCACCCACGCCCATCACGCCGACTGGATCTTCTGCCTGGTGCGCACCGACAACACCGGCAAGAAGCAGGAGGGCATCACGTTCCTGCTGATCGACCTGAAGACGCCCGGCATCAAGATCGACCCGATCATCACCATGGGCCTCGACCACGAGGTCAACCAGGTGTTCTTCGACGACGTGCGCGTGCCGGTCGGGAACCGGGTCGGCGAGGAGAACCAGGGCTGGGAATACGCCAAGTTCCTGCTGGAATTCGAGCGCGGCGGCGGATCGTCCGGCGGCCTGAAGGCGGGCTTCGCCAAGCTGAAGGCCGTGGTGTCGTCGCAGCTCAACGGCCTGGAACCCCTGGTCCGCGACCCGCGCTTAGCCGCCGAGCTGGCATCGATCGAGGTCGGCGTGATGGCGCAGGAGATCACTGAACTACGCATGATGTCGAAGCTGGCCGCCGGCCAGCCGCCGGGCGCCGAATCCTCGATCATGAAGTCCACTTCGGTCGATTTGGGCCAGCGCATGAGCGAACTGATGGTCGAGGCGCTGGACTACTACGCCACGCCGATGCCGGCGGGCGGCCGTCCGCTCTACGAGATCAACGACTGGCTGCCCGGTCCCGACTACGCGCCGCCGGCCATCGGCACCTATCTCAACAGGCGGGCCTCGTCGATCTTCGGCGGATCGAACGAAGTGCAGCGCGACATCATCGCCAAACTCGTCCTGCGGTTGTAGACTGGCTCTCATATCGAGGGGGTCGATACCGGAGGGACGTTGATGAGCGCCGCGCGCAGCCATGTGGATTTGCTGAAATTCCTCTATGGCCGGCGCGCCGTGGGCGATATCGATCCGTTTCTGAATATCGTCTCCGACGACGTCGAGTGGTGCTCCATCGGCCAGCCCGGCGGGCTGCCGTGGTCGGGTACCTGGACGGGAAAATCAGGCGTCGTCGCGTTCTTCGAGGCGGTCGCCGGGGCGGTGGACGTGGTCGCGTTCGACCTGCTCGATCACATGGCCGACGACGAGCAGATCGCCTTCCTGTGCAAGGTCAGCTTCCGCGCGAAAGGCTCGAGCCGCCTCCACGAGGTGCAGAAGGTGGATATCTTCACCTTCCGCGACGACAAGGTCGTCAAGTTCTGGGAAGTGTTCCAGCTCCAGCCGGTGATCGCCAGCCTCCAGCCAGGCGCGTGACCGCCGCACCAACGCCATCACCGTGAGACGGGGTTATTTCTCCCCCGCGATATACCGGTCCAGCTCCGCATGGAAATGCCGCAGGCGCTGTTCCTGCTCGCTGAAACGCGGCCCCTTGAAGGCGCGCGAGCTCAGGCCCTGTTGCACCACCGGCACCAGCACCGAATCCTGCTGCAGCACGAAGCCCAGGCCCGGTTCGCCGTGCCTGATGTGCTGGCGCTCCGGGCGGGTGTTGCCGGTGCAGTCGGTGCCGTCCTCGACGCCCATATAGACCGGCGGTGTGGCGTTCTCGACCGGCTGCAGGATCACCTGCACGTCGTAGACGAAGCTTTCGGGATCACGCGGATCGGGCCGGAAGCGCTGGAACAGGAAGCCTTCGGGGTGGATGTTCAGGGTGACGTTGGGGAAGATGAAATAGGCCCAGTCGTCGGTCGCCTGGTTCTCGACCAGCCCGTCGAACCATTTGCCGGCCTTGGCATAGGCCGGAATCTTGTGCCGCTGGATCGCCTTGCGCACGTCGCCGGCCTTGCCGTTGAAAGTCTCGGAATCCATGCCGGCGTCCTCCAGCATCATCTTCAGGCCGTCATTGACGGTTTCCTGGTCCTCGACGCGCGGGCTGACGGACGCGAACTCCATCAGCATGCGGCTCATGCCGTTCTCCATCAGGTCCCATTGCTGGTAGTAGTCGTCGTAGAACGGCAGGATTTCGGAGTGGATCGCGTGAACGTGGTAGCTCTCGAGGAACGCGTCGAGCGCCACCTTCCAGTTGGCCGGCCAGCGCGTCTGCACGTCCTTGACCACCACCATGTCCTCGAAATGGAAGGGCGCGAGCTGGGCGGGAACGGAGCCGAGGAATTCCTCCAGGCTCCGTGAAGGATTGGCGTCCAGGTTGATGAAGACGAAGCCGCCCCACTGGTCCAGCGCCACAGGCGACAGCCCCGGATTGTCGCGGATAACCGGGTCGCGGAAGGTGTCGCGGTCGGTGATGCGGTTGAGGCTGCCGTCGATGTTCCACTGCCAGGAATGGAAGGCGCAGGTGAAGTGTTCGGCATGGCCGAAATCGGCCATCACCAGCCGGTTGCCGCGGTGGTGGCAGACATTGTGGAACGCCCGGATGCCGTCATTTCCCGCCGCGGCGCGCACGACGATCAGGCTCTGGTTGCCGATGTCGAATTTGAACCAGTCGCCCACGTTGGGAATGTCCGAGGCGCTGCCGGCGATCAACCACGCCCGCGTCCACATCCGCTCCCATTCGGCCTGCGCGAACCCGGGATCGTAGTACCGGCTGGGCTCGATCAGTCCGGTGCCGTTGTCGATATAGGGAAACTTGCGCTCGGGCGCGTTGCCGCCGGCATCCGGGTTGATCCGCCAGCCGGTCTCGTGGTCGTAGGACCGTTCGGAAAAACTGCTGAACTTCATGATCTCCCGCGTCCTCCCCAGGCCCGCTACCGGTCGGTATCCTAGCGTGACCCGGACGTGACTGCTAGGCTCCCCGAGAACCAGGGGAGGCACCATGAGCTTTGACGACAAGCGCGCCGAGCTGCGCCGCCGGACGGAAAAGGCGAAGGCCATGGGCTCGCCGCGCATCCTCGCCGGCATGGCGGAAAGCGGCCTGCTCAATGCGCGCCAGCGGGTCGACGCGCTGCTCGACGCGGGCAGCTTCCACGAGATCGGCCTGCTGGCCGTCGCCGACCGGCCGGAGATACGCGACAAGACGCCGGCCGACAGCGTCGTCGGCGGGTTCGGCGAGATCGACGGGCGGCGTGTGGGCGTCTGCGCCTCGGACTTCTCCGTGCTCGGCGCGTCGTCGGCGGCCATCGCCGGCAAGAAGCACGGCTACGTCAAGAAGTCGGCCCAGCGCTCGGGCTTTCCGCTGATCGAGCTGGGGGAATGCTCGGGCTCGCGCATCCCGGACGCCATGGGCGCGCGCGGCATGGCCGATACAATCACCGGCTTCGCCGGCGGCAGCTACCAGAAGGGCAGGGTCGTGCCGTGGGTGTCGGCGATCCTGGGTCAGAGCTTCGGCGGGTCGACCTGGCAGGCGATGGTTTCGGACTTCGTGGTGATGCGCAAGGGCGCGATCATGGGCGTGGCCTCGCCGCGGGTGACCGAGCTGGCGATCAGCGAGCCGGTCGATCCCGAGGAGCTGGGCGGCTGGCGCGTCCATGCCCAGCAGACCGGCATGATCGATGCCGTCGCCGAAACCGATGCCGACGCGCTCCACATCATCCG
>LNFM01007585.1_pt1 | contig 16886 bp, 13 predicted proteins | sample 596031 | NCBI WGS metagenome assembly LNFM01 (sample SAMN04254537, study PRJNA301005) | activated carbon metagenome | isolation source: dual media filters at the Ann Arbor, Michigan drinking water treatment plant | place: USA: Ann Arbor
CTGGTGTTCTACGTCCGGCGCTGGATCGAACGCTTTGCCGAGCGGTTGCAGGAGGGCGCTTCGGTCCGCGGGCGGCATTTCTGGGCGCTTCTGGCCTCGATGGGCGGGATCATCCTGCCGACCGTGGGGGTGGTCCTGCTGTCTTGGGCGTTTTTGGCCAGCGGGATGATGGGTGATGTCGGGACCCAGATCGCAGAGGTCCTGCCGGTCGCGGGATTTGTCGTCTTTTCGGCGGCCTGGCTTGGCGCCCGTGCCTTCCCGCGTTTGCAGGGCGAGGGTGCCGTCCTGCCCCTCCCGCCCGAGCGCCGGGCCGAGGGGCGCTTTCTGTCGGTGATGATGGGGCTGGTGATCGCGGCCGACATGCTGCGCGGCGCGGCGATGGATGCGCAGGCCTATTCCGATGCCACAACCTCGGTCATGTCCTTTCCGATCCTTCTGACCGGCGGGCTGGTGCTGCTTCGCCTTGGCCGGACCCTGCGCAAGACGCGCGAGGTGGAGGAAAAGTCGTCCAGCTATTCGTTGCGGCTGATCCAGCTTCTGGCGCGCGCCCTGACGGTGCTGGGCATCCTGGGTCCGGTTCTGGCGGGCTTCGGCTATGTCCAGGCGGCCGAGGCGGTGATCTACCCCGCGATGATGTCCTTTGCGCTGGTGGCGTTCCTGTTCATCCTGCAACGGCTGATCGGCGACGGCTGGGCGCTCATCACCCGGTCCGAGGAGACTGCGCGCGACGCGCTGGTGCCCGTCCTGGCCGGCTTCTTCCTGTCCATCGCCTCGCTTCCGGTGCTGGCCCTGATCTGGGGCGCACGCTTTTCCGACCTGACCGAGATCTGGACGCGCTTCACCGAAGGGTTCCAGATCGGCAGCACGAAGATCTCGCCCTCGAATTTCATGGTCTTCGCGGCGGTCTTCGTGCTTGGCTACATGCTGACGCGGCTTTTCCAGGGGGCGTTGCGCACCACGATCCTGCCGAAGACCCGGATGGAGCCTGGCGGGCAGACGGCCCTTGTCGCGGGCGTGGGTTATGTCGGCATCTTTCTTGCCGCACTCATTGCAATCAATGCCGCAGGGCTGGATCTGTCGGGTCTTGCCATCGTCGCCGGTGCGCTGTCGGTGGGTATCGGTTTCGGTCTGCAGAACATCGTTTCGAACTTCATCTCGGGCATCATCCTTCTGATCGAGCGCCCGGTGAGTGAAGGCGACTGGATCGAGGTCGGCACCGTGCAGGGCAAGGTCCGCGCTATCAGTGTCCGGTCGACACGGATCGAGACCTTTGACCGCAACGACGTGATCGTGCCGAACGCCGACCTGATCACCGGGCGCGTGACGAACTGGACGCGCTTCAACCTCTCGGGCCGGATCATCGTGCCCGTTGCGGTGGCGCTGGGGTCGGACACGCGGAAGGTCGAGAAGATGTTGCGCGAAATCGCCGAAGCGCAACCTCTTGCCATCCTGAACCCGCCGCCGGTGATCGCCTTCACCGGCTACACTCCGACGCAGCTGAACTTCGAGATCCGGGTGATCCTGCGCGATGTGAACTTCGGCGTTCAGGTGCGCAGCGACATCAATCACCGCATCCTGGAACGCCTGGTCGAAGAAGGGATCCACATCGTCCCACCGCCTGCGCCGCCCGCGCCTCCGGATCCGATGAAGGCGGCCGAAGCGGTTCTGGCATTGGCCGAGCTGGTCGAGACCGAACCACGAGCCGCTACCAGGAAGAAGGCCCCACGCGCGGGTCTTGCAACCGAAGTGAAAGGGGCTGAACGGTGACCGAGCTTCTGTTCCGCGACGATGCCTATCAGACCGCCGCCGATTGCCGGATCGTCGGCCATACCCCCGAAGGCGGTATCGTGGTCGATCGATCGATCTTCTATGCCACCAGCGGCGGTCAGCCGGGCGACAGCGGCATGCTGGACTGGGGCGGGGCGCGCGTCCCCATCGCCACTGCGCTGAAGGTCGAGGCCGGGATCGCTCTGGTGCCGGCCGAGCCGGTGGCGATGCCGCCCGTCGGCGCGCCAGCCCGGCAGTTGATCGACTGGACCCGCCGCCACCGCCACATGCGCGTCCACACCGCGCTGCACCTTCTGTCGGTGGTCATCCCGCTTCCGGTCACGGGTGGGCAGATCGGGGCGGACAAGGGCCGGCTCGACTTCGACATGCCAGAGCCCCCAGGCGACCTGGCCGCCCTGGAGGAAGCGCTGAACAGCTTGATCGCCCGCGACCTGATTGTGAGCGACGACTGGATCACCGACGATGAGCTGCTGGCAAATCCCGCGCTGGTGAAAACCATGTCGGTCCGCCCGCCGATGGGGCAGGGCAGAGTGCGCCTCGTGCGGATCATGGACGGCAATACGCTCGTGGACCTGCAGCCCTGCGGGGGGACCCACGTCCGCCAGAGCGCCGAGATTGGCCGCGTTGAGATCGGCAAGATCGAGAACAAGGGCCGCCAGAACCGCCGGGTGACGATCACCTTGGCCTGAACTCTATCCCCCGGATTTTGGCGTTTGGCCAAGATATCCCCTTGAACAGCCCCGCAAACCCGAGGTATCAGCCGTCCGACGGACAGTTGGCCGAGTGGTCGAAGGCGCACGCCTGGAAAGTGTGTAGGCGGGGAACCGTCTCGAGGGTTCGAATCCCTCACTGTCCGCCATACCCATTGAAAGCATTTTATTAAAATTGGCCTTCTGGGTCTTACCCACCAAAGCGCCCAACATAGGAGAACCGCGGGTTTAGCTCTGGCTCTCCCCGATGCTTTGGAGCTCCTTGGTGGTTAGCGGGAGAAAACGAACGCTACATCTTCGCACCAACTGTCAACATGGTTGGCTCCGTCTGCCTTGACCATACTCACACGAAGGAGCGGCACGCACTTTGGGCAGTTGTAGCCAACCTTGCGAAGTTCATAACCCCACACCCGAATCCAGTCGCCCAAGACCAACTGGCCGCTCGACAGGACCCACGATTTGAGCCAGAGAAGCTTGAGCCTGATACTTGGTCGGGCAACATATCACCCATTGGCGGGTTGATTGAGGATGCCTAGTGAATAACCCATTCCGCGTTTCTGAAAGACGGTCTGTAAACCTGTCCTTCCTGCTACTGGCAATCTTTCTCTTCCTTCTTCTGCGGCTGCCCACCACAGACACCATCTTCAACATCGATGAGAAAATTGCCCCTGCAGTAGTTCGTGGGATGATTGAGCGCAGTGATTTCAATGGAAACTGGCGCGTAGCTGTGGACATACCAGGCTTTTTTCAAGTCAATCAATTCAATTTCTACAGCTATCATATGTTCGCTTGGCTATTCTACCCGGATCAGCCAGCGCAACTTCTCTCCAGGATGTTCCATTCTGGCGAGCATTCCCAATTCATCACGAACCTTCGTCTTGCTAACGTCGCACTGCAGGCTTTGACGTTGCTCCTTCTAGTGTCGTTCATTTCAAAGCAGAAACTCGCCGCACCCCAGCGTATGGCGGCAATCGGTCTTTTTGTGTGCATGCCTGCTATGGTCTTCGATACGCATATTGCTCGCGCCGAGTGCTTTCTCTATGCCATCTTTTTGCTACAGCTTTGGACAATTCAGCTGCGAATTGATCCGTTCTGGCGCTTTGCGATCTTCGGTGTCTTGCTAGGGATTGGCAGCGCCTCAAAGATCACGTTCATATTGTGCGGCGCAATACTCATTTCTGATATCATATCGATGTTTCGGGCAGATGCCCGAAGGGCGCTGAGTCAGATTGCCATGCTAATCGTTGCGAGTGTCTTGGGTTTTTGCGCAACCGCACCCTACGTGTTATTTGACTTTGAATCGTTCCTTGAAGGGGTGAACGCACTTTTCACACAATACGGCAGTGCTCACCCGCCGCACTCCTTTCTAGAACCTTCTTTGGGTAAAAGCATCTGGCGAAGCTTAGAATTCATTCTAATCACTACTGGAGCACTCTTGCCTTTGGCGCTTTTTCAGGCCTTGCGACGCTCCGTTAATGCAGCTGGATTAGCCATCTTCGGATTATCGCTGATTGCTTACTTTGCGACCAAGCCTGTCTTCTTTGAGAGAAACATTAACGTTGGCCTACTTGCTCTCGCCATTTTTGTTGCGGTCAATTTTCGGAGCAAGATTGAGGGATGTTTGATTATGGCATCATGCGCTATCATTCTTTACTGGTCAGTGAACAGCGCTCTTATTTTTGCAGGTTCGAACAAGAATGAGAAGCATTTTGAGGTAGCTACTTTCGGTGCGACAGTTGAACGCGCTTGGCCAATCGATGACCTGGATGCATACCTTGCGACCTGCGAAGGAATCGTCGGCGTTAATGACTATTATGATGAATACTCGCGCAGAATGTTCGATCGGGCACAGGCAGACCCGATCGCACATTTCTCATCTGTCTTTTCAGCCCTTCCCACCTCGACGCTACACACCTATTTGGAGTCCGACCTATATTATCTTCGATGCAATAGTAGCGCGTAAGCTTTGAGATAGAGCTGACCTCCTTTCACTTTGCGATTGTCAATTTCATGATAGAGGAGCTTGGTTGGCGCTACACCCCGATAGCTACTTCAAGTAGCTTTCTTAATCCCTACCTAATTACATCGGTTGCTGCTTGCCCGCTATTCTATGGACCGGCATGCGCCCTATCTTGGGGAAGGCAAAGTCGCGCAGGGTGTCCTGAGTACCACAAAACCATGCGTTGGCAGGAGGTTCCTGCGTTCTACGCTGATCTGAAATCTTAGGACTCGATGGCCGCCCACGCGTTGAAGTTCACGTGCCTTACAGGGTCACGTACGAGCGAAGTCCTGGGAACGAAGTGGAGTGAGATCGATCCGGCTGCCCGGCTTTGGATCTGCCCGGCGGATCGGATGAAGGGCGGCGAAGTCCACAGGGTACCCCTCACTGACGAGATGATTGAGATCATTGAGCTGCTGCGCGCGATGCAGTCTATGTACATTTTTGAAGGTCAGAAGCGACACAAGCCACCTCGAACATGGCGATGCTCATGTTGTTGCGCCGGATGGGGGTCGAAGGGGTCACTGTTCATGGCTTTCGGTCGACGGGGAAGAGAACGAGCGGATCAAATTCGAGTACGCCACCTACTTGCGCCATGCGAAGGGGCAGGATGAAACCTCAATCGACAAAGCTCGGGCGGCAATCCGGCGGTTCGAGGAAAGCACAAAGTTTAAGCCCTTCAAGAAGTTCAACAGGCAACAGGCGGTGGATTTCAAGGCGTCGCTCGGGAAGCAGAAGAACACCTCCACTGGCAAGCCGTTGGGGGTCACCACGGTAGATGCCACACTGCGGCTGGTCTGTGGGTTCTTTCATTGGTTGGTCAGCCAGGCGGGCTTCAAGCGGGCGCTGACCTGCCCGGACGTCGAGTACTTCAACAACTCGCGCAAGGATGGCCGGGTGGCCCATGAGCAGCGGGAAATCCCATATCCCTCCGTGCAGCAAACGGCCCATGCTTTTCAGGCCATGCCATTCGACACCGCCTTCCAAAAGCGCGACAAGGCGCTTTTCGCCTTCCTTATGCTGACCGGCGCGCGGGACGGGGCAGTGGCATCGCTGCGCTGAAGCACGTAAATATCGACCTGGGCCATGTCTTCCAGAACGCGCGCGAGGTGAAGACCAAGGCGGCAAAGACGATCCATTGCCAATTGTTCCCCGTGGATCCCGCCTATCGTGAGTGCTTCACGGACTATGTTGCATATCTGCGAGAAGTTGAGCTGTTCGGGCCTGAAGATGCACTTTTCCCCAAGTCACGGGTCGCGGTCGTCAAGGGTAAGGCTTTACCAACGTGGGCCTCTCCCGAAAGGGTTTTTCCAATGCGGCCAAGCTTAATGCTATAATCCGCGTGGCCTTTGCGGCCGTCCAGATGCCCGAATACACGCCGCACGCTTTCCGAAAGACGCTGACGGAGCTAGGCGATGAGCTGTGTCGCAACCAGACAAAGTTCCAGGCTTAGTCAATGAATCTGGGCCATGAGAACGTGGCGACCACGATCAATTCATATCTGCCAGTATGGTAGAAAGGCAGATGGAGTTGATCCGCAGCAGGGGACGGGTTGCCTAGACTAGAATCGCATCAATGCCACTCAGCACCCGCCGGTGATGAACGCGCGGCTTGCCGCGGCTCTTCGATGAAAAAGGAGCTTATGGCGCGCCAGCTGCGCCTCAGGAAGTCAGAAGAAGGTTGCTCATCTGTCAGTCCCCTTACGCAAGCTGAGTTAGGCCGCGAGTGGATGATCAATGGGTCTTGACCCTAGGATCGGAAAGAAAAATGCTTGTGGCCGTAATAGCTTGACACCACCGGCACCATGATCCCTAACGCATGGGCGATGGTCTCGACATGGCTTGTGACGCCTGCCCAGGGCAGCACGTAACGCGCCAGGATCACAGAGATCGCCCAGGTCTGAAACACCGCAAACACGTTCACCGCGGCGAACCAAAGGGCGGACTGGGTGGTCGAACGGCGGCTTTCGGTGAAGACGAAGGCACGGGCCAGAAGGAAGGCCGTGGCCATGCCGCAGAGATAGGCCAGGATGATCGAGGCCGAATAGCCCAGCCACTGGCCGAACAGGATGCGGCTGCCAAAGTTGACGAGGGCCGCGATGCCCCCAGTGACCAGGAAAGCGGCGAACTGCCGGCTCATGCCACGGCGTCCCGGGCCATCTCGCGGCCGAAGGCGATGCTTTCGGAAATGCCGCGATCCTCGGGGTAGTAGTAGGACGTGTCGGCGACCCAAAGGCCCTTCACGGGCAAGCCGACGGGCGGCAGCGTCGACAGGAACCCCGTGCCACAGATCGGCTGTGCATGGCCATAGCGGCTGGCGCGGATGTCGAGAACCGCGTCGTCGGTGATCGCCGGATTGACCTTGCGCAGATAGCGGCGGACCTTGTCGGTGAAGGCTTGGTCGGGCTCGGCATAGGTCGGGTGCGAGGCGGGCATATAGAAGGGCACGTAGACGATGTGCGGGCCAAGGCTGCGGAGGTTAGTGTATTCCACAAGGCCCGGGATATCCATGTCCGGATCGTTCACGTTGACCCAGAAATAGGGCGTGAGGGGCCTTGACAGCTTGGCGATGACGCAGACCACGGCGATGTTCTTCTGGGCGGCGAACTTGGCCAGCACGTCGGGCGGCAGGTCGGGCATCAGGCGCGGCACGTAAGGAAGCGGCACGGTGCTGATGACGCGGTCGTAGCCCTCTGTCAGGCCCCCTGCCGTCACGCCGGTTACCCGGCCCCCTGCCATCTCCACCCGGGAAACCGGGGTCTTCAGGCGGAACTCTCCCCCCCGGCTCTCGATATCCGCCTTGAGCGCATTCAACAGCGTCGCCGAACCGCCGTCGAGATAGCCGAGCTTTTCCCGGAACAGGTTGTAGCGCGACCGCCCGATCCTGCGCACCCGGCTCCAGATCCAGGCGGCTGAGAGGCTTTGCGCCTCATCATAGAACTTGTAGTCGAAAAGCCTGCGCCAGAGGACCTCATAGGCCTCGGCCCCGACCCATCGGCGGATCCAGCCTGTCGCCTCGATCTTGTCGAGCGGCTGCCAGTCGTTCCGCTTGGTGCAGAGCCAGGCATGGAGCGCATAGCGGAACTTGGCCACCAGTCCAAGGCCCCGGAACTTCAGCAGCGCGACCGGATTGCCCCACATCTGCAGTTGGTTCCGATACCAGTAGCCCATCTTCGTCTCGACCCAGTGCATGCGGTCCGAAAGGCCAAGCTCCTTCAGCACCTGCAGGAAGGCCGTGTCGGAAATGCAGTGGAAATGGTAGAAGCGTTCGATGTCCAAACCGTTGAAATCGAAGGTCGCCGTCATCCCGCCCACGCGGTCGTCGGCCTCATACACCACGGGAATATGGCCCAGGCGGACAAGCTCGTAAGCCACCGCAAGGCCCATCGGCCCTGCCCCCAACACGGCGACGCGCTCTTTCATCGTCAGAACTCCAAGGCTATCTGGCTGTAGGTCGGGTCGTTGAACGTCTGCTCGAAGGCCTGATCCAGCGGGGTCGCCTTTACCCCGAAGAGGGTGGGCCAGTCGATCACCTCGAAATCATCGGGTGCGACAAGGGCGGCCAGTTGCTGCGTGGTGAAGGGCGGGTTGCGGTCGAACTTCGCCCAGGTGGCGAGGAGAAGGTGGAAGAGCCGGTAGGGAATCTTCACGATCGGCGTGCGCAGCCGGTTCGCCGTGCGGATCGCCCGGATGATGTCGATGTAGTCGATGCGTTCCTGACCGGTGATGTTGTAGGCCTCCAAGGGCCCTCCCTTCGTCAGGCAGGAGACGATGATGTCGCAGAAGTCGCCCACATAGAGCGGCTGGCGCATGTAGCGGCCATGGCCCGGCACCGGGAAGACCGGCACTTTCCGCATGAAGCGCGAAAGCCAGCCCAGATGCTTGCGGTCGAACCAGCCGAACATCAGCGTGGGCCGCAAGATGGTGACGGGCAGACCGCTGGCGACGACCTGCGCTTCCTGGGCGATCTTCGACCTTGTGTAGAAGTCGTCGGCCGCGGAATTGACCACGGACGAGGAGATATGGATGAGCTGGGCCGGGTGCTGGCGCAACTGGTCCAGGATGATTTCGGTCGAGGTCAGGTTGTTCGCCTGAAAATCCGCATAGTCGATCCCGCCGATCTGGGCCTGAAGCATGACGACCGCATCGGCGTCTCGGAACACATCAGTCCACGAGCCGGGGCGGGAGAGGTCGGCCTCGATGGCCATGAGCCAGGGATGCATCTGCCGCAGGACGCCAAGGTTGTGGGCATGCTTGTCGATGACGACGAGGTTACGCGCGCCCAGCGCCGCCAGCCGCGCGACAAGGTTTTGGCCCACAAGGCCCGCGCCGCCAGGGATCACGATCTTCTTGTCTTGCAAGGCTTTGGCCACGCTTACGGTCACTGTCGAAATCCTTGGTCAGGGGGCAGAGGCAAAGGTCAGGGGGCCGCAGCGCGCGGCCTCGGTCCCGATGTAAAGCGGCACGGTCGGGCCCGCTTGCAGATAGCCGATGATCCCGGCCCTGCCCTGGATCGCCACGCCCAGGATCACCCCCGCCGCATCCGAGATGAGAAGGCGCTCAGCCTGCCCCGGCAGAACCGGCCCGTTGATCCGCGCCCACGCGGTACCCGGCACCGGCGCGCTGCGGAATGCCAGGTCCGCGCAGGCCGTGATCGCGGCGGTGGTCCGGGTTCCGATCACGACGCGGGCATCCCTGATCGGCTCCATCGCGAAGATCGCCTTGGGGTCGTCGCGCAGCTGGTCGATGATCTGAAGGGCGAGGTCGGCTTTCGGATAGACATGGATCACCTGGTCCTGATCCGGAATCCCAAGCTCCAGCGCCAGGGCCGCGCCCATCCGGTCGGTGGCCTTGTTGTTGGGTCGCAGCGCCGATAGCTGCACGACGAAGAGCAGAAGCATCAGCACAAGGAGCGCCCGGGTCGTCTTGACCGAACGCCCGGGCGTGGCCGAAAGCCAGGGCAGATACAGCATCAGAAGCACGCACCAGTTCATGATGTTGGGCGTCGTATAGCGGCTGGACATTGCCTGAGGCATGCCATAGTTCGCCCGCCCGACGGCCGTGACAAGCGCCGTCAGTAGGATGTACCCCATGAACCCGAGAAGCGCGATCTCGACCGCCGAGGCCCGTCCGCGCGGAATGTGCTTCCAGGCTGCCCTGACCGTCAGGACCACCAGTGCAAGGCCCGCAAGTACGGTCGGAACCTTGCCGGTCTTGCCGAACGGCGCCCCCAGATAGGTCAGGACATAGCGGACAAAGCGTGTCGGCTTTTCCTGCAGGATCTGCAGGCCGGGCGATGCGTCGGCCTTGTCCGGCAGTCCGTGGAAATAGGCCGCGACCCCGATGGCCGAAAGCACGGCCAGAACCGCCACCCGCCGCCAGGACATCCGCGTCAGAAGGGCAAAGGCCGTCAGCACTGGCAAGGCCAGGATGCCATTGGCCATCGTGCCGATCGACAGGATGCCAAGCCCCGTCGAGGCCGCGAAATAGCCGACAGACCGTTCGGGCCGCGTCAGCGACAGAAGTGCCAGGTAAAGCGCTGCCAATGGCAGAAGGTAGGCCAGGAAGAATTGGCTTTGGAACGACCAGTAAAGGTTCTCCTTCTGCAGCTCGGAAAAGCTGACCGCGACCAGGAAGGCCGGCAGCCAGACAAAGGCCCGCCCCTGCGGCACTTCGCGCAGGAAGGCCACCAGGACCAGCGCGATCAGTCCAGCCAGGACAAGGTTCACCAGCCAGAGGAACCGGGTCGTCCCGTCCAGAAGATTGAGGTCGATCAGAAACAGAAGCTTCGTCAGGACGATCCGGTGTTCGTTGTGCACATCCCACAGCGAAGACCAGTCACCGCCCGTGAAGCGCGCGTAGAAGGCCAGCGCGCCGTCGTACATGTCCCAGTACGGGATGCCGTCGAAGCCCGCGACCATCTTGTAGATGACCAGCAGCACGAAGGCTGCGGCAAAGCCGATGAACAGGGTCGGCAAAAGCCGGTCCACGCGGGAAAGCACGGTTCAGATCTCCAACCGGTTGAAGATGAACCGCGGCATGTGGCGGATGACCATCATGATGATCCGCCATTTTCCGGGCGTGTAGACCACCGGCTTGCCCGCCTCGATCCCCGCGACGATGTCGGCTGCGACGTCGGCAACCGGCGCCATCTTCGAGGTGTCCATATGCGCCGTCATGGGCGTCGCGGTCGGGCCCGGCTTGACCAGGGTGACCATGATCCTCGTCCGCCCGAAACGGTGCTGCATGCCCTGCACATAGCGGTCGACAAGGCCCTTTGCCGCGCCATAGGCGTAGTTCGTCTTGCGGCCCCGGTCGCCAGCGACCGACCCGATGACGGCGATATGCCCATACCCGCGCGGGGCCATCAGCCCGGCAAACCCCTCGGCCAGAAGGCAGGCCGAGACGCCATTGACCGCCAACCCCTCGGCCAGGACCTGAAGGTCGCCTTGCGCCGTCTTCTGATCGGTCAGGATACCGTGGGCGATCAATGCGACGTCCGGCACGCCGATGGCCGCGACCTGGCCCATCAGCTCCGCAACTTCCTCCGCAGAGATGAACTGCGCGGCGATCACTTGCGCCTCGGTCCCCGGACGGCGCAGGCGCAGGTCCTGGGCGATCCGCTCCAGCACCGATGCGTCCCGCCCGACCAGGACAAAGGCGCAGGGCCCCCGCTCCGCCCAGATCCGGGCCGCCTGTTCGGCCATGGCCGAAGATGCCCCGACAATCACGATCCGCTTCAAGGCTTCAGCCATTTCAATCCCCGATCAACCGCCGCGACAGGGACGACGAAATCCCCGGGTCGCGATATTTCATGAACCTGTCCAGCCCGGGGTATCCGCACCGGAACATCTCTGCCGACATGCGGGCATCCTTGGCCGGATAGACCCGCCCCCCGGCACCGGCCACGATGGCGTCAAGCCGCTCCATCAGCGCCAGACTGCGCGCGCCCCGATTGGGGAAATCCATCGCCAGCGTGACACCAGGGCGCGGGAAGCTCAGCAGCCCTGGCGCCTCGCGCGTCCCGAAGGTCTTCAGCACCACCAGGGGCGAGCCTTGCCCCGACTGGCGGATTTCCTCCAGAAGGGCGGCTGTCGCCTCTTCGCGCCCCTCGGTCGGCACGACGCATTGATACTGGTAGAACCCGCGCGGCCCGTAGATGCGGTTCCAGTCCCGCAAGGCATCCAGCGGATAGAAGAAGGGCTGGTAATGCACCGGCCCCCGCCCCGCCTTCAGGCATCCCATCGCGTGGTAGACCACGTTGAAGGCCCGCAGCGACAGCCCGTTGATAAGCGACACCGGCGGCGTGAAGGGCACCGACCGCGCGACCCTTGCCGGGGCCCTTAGCGGCCCTCCCCAAGGCAACGCCATCGGATTGGCCCGCATGAAGAGGCCCTTCACGTTCCGCCCCGACAGTGCGTCGATCCACGAGACTGTATACTCCCGCCCGGCCTCGGACCCGTCGGACAGCGCGAAGAACTCTGGCAGGCCCCGGAACGGCAGCGTTTCGCAATCGAGCCAGGGCCCAGGAACCCGCACCAACTGCAGCCGCGCCTGCAGGATGACCCCGGTCAGGCCCAGCCCCCCCGCCGTGGCCGCGAACCAGTCGGGCTCAAGATCGGGGCCGCAAACAACCTCGGTCCCATCGGTCCGCCGCAGCGTGAGCCGGGTCACATGGTCACAGAAACTGCCCCTCGCGTGATGGTTCTTGCCATGGACGTCGTTGGCAATCGCCCCCCCCACAGTGACGAACTGCGACCCCGGCGTCACCGGCAATGCCCAGCCCTGCGGGATCATCACCCGCTGGATATCGCCGAGGGTCACGCCGGGCTGAACGTCCAGAAGCCCGGAACCTGCGTCAAAGTCGATCAGCCGGTCCAGACCCGCGGTCAGCCACAAAGTCCCGCCGGGATTGAGGCACACATCGCCGTAGCTGCGCCCGAGGCCCCTCGGCAGCCCCTTCGGCCCCGGCAGACCGGAAGGCGTTAGCGCCAAAGCCTCCTGCTGGCCCACCGGCAGCCGCCCCCAAGCGCGCAGATCGCCTACCATGGCAGGCCTGTGGACCCGACCAGAACCACCGCCGCAAAGGCCACCCCCGACAGCTGGCTGATCCGGTCCTTGACGGCAAAGATCACCGGATCGTCCTGCATCTCGCCCCGGCTGGCCTTGAGCCAGACCCAGCTGATCCAGAACAGAAGGATCGGCACCAGACCGGCCAAAAGGCCCGGCTCGGCGTACATGAGGCGCACCGCTTCGGAATTCAGGTAGTTCGCCAGGATCACGGACGAGGCATAGCCCGCCCCCACGCCCAGAAGCCCCAGGATCGGCGCATCCGACACCAGATACCCCCGCCCGGCGATCTTGTGGTCACCGGCTGTCGCCTTCGCGCTGCGGGCATGCGACGAGACCTCGGTGAACCGCTTGACGTAGGACAGCGACAGGAACAGGAAGAAGGAAAACCCCAGAAGCCACAGCGACATGGGCTGAAAGATCGCATACGACCCCGCCACGATCCGCAGCGTGTAAAGCCCCGCAAGCACGATGCAATCGACCAGAAGAACGCGCTTCAGGGCAAAGCTGTAGGCGCTGGTCAGCACGAAGTAGGACAGCAGCGCCAAGGTGAACGGCAGTCCCACCAGAAGCGCCAGGCCCAGGCTCAGCATCCCAAGCGCCATGGCCAGGATGATCCCCGTCAGGATCGACAGCTGCCCCGAGGCAAACACCCGCTTCGACTTGCGCGGATGGCGGCGGTCGCTGTCCAGATCGATCAGGTCGTTCAGGATGTAGACCATCGACGCACACAGGCTGAAGGCCAGGAAGGCCAAGCCCAGATCGACCCAAAGCTCTGGCGACGTCAGCCGGTGCGAGGCGAACATCGGCACGAAGAGAAGGACATTCTTCAGCCACTGATGCACCCGCAACCCCTTGGCAAGCGTCTTTAGGCTTGGCCGCGGCGGGGTGATGACGCGCTCCACTTCGGCAACCTTGCGTGCCTCAGCGACAAGGCCGGGCGAGGTGCTGATGACGATGGCCCGCCGCGCCTCCTGCCAGACCGCAAGGTCGGCCCGGGAGTTCCCGGCATAGTCGAACCCCTTGCGGCCATAGCGCCGGACCAGCTCGACCGCCTTGTTTTCCGACGCCAGATTCAGCGCGCCGTCCGAGGCCAGGACCTCGTCGAAGAGCTGCAGATGCCCGGCAATCGCCTCGGCCAGCGACCGATCCGTCGCCGTGCACAGGACGATCCTGCGCCCCTCAGCCTTCGCTTCCCTGACCAGCGCCAGCACATCGGGATCGAAGGGCAGAGTCTCGACCGCGATCCGCGACCGCCGCGCCAGTTCCTGCTTCAGCCGCGCCTTGCCGCGCGCAAGCCAGACCGGCATGGCCGCAATCGACAGTGGCGCGTGGTGCATCAGGTTGGCAAAGGATTCAAGCAGCATGTCCGAACGCAGAAGCGTCCCGTCCAGGTCGACCACCAGAACCGGAGGTCCGGACGCAGAAACCTCAAAGAACTCTTCTGCACCCATTGGCGGCCTACAAATCCTCTTGCTGAAGTAGACGGCGGATCAAGAAGCGCGTTGTAGTAAGGATGCGCCTAGCTTGCAACCGAGCCACTGGAGCCAATCCAAATATGAGCGTTCTTGGATCATATAGCGTCCCTTATGCGCACCTGCTCAATGGGGAATAGCTCGTCCTACTGCGGATCCAGCCGCGTCAAAGTGTCAATGGCGTCCGCTTCGGTGACGCCGGGGGTCATGCGCCCGCGTCGCCTTCCACGTTCCCCGCGACGATCTCCGGCTGCAGGAACACCGCCCGCAGCTGGTTGATCACCGCAGCTTCCAAATCGTCTACAGGCGTTCGCCCGATCCGGCACGCACCTTTACCGATCTTCAAGACACTCTGCTCAAACAATGACGATAAAGTCTTCCCTCCTTCCGCGCGTGTGTGGGGGGAAAAGGCTGGACCATCAGGGCCAAAGACAAGGCCCTTGATGAGTGCAGTCGTCCGGGCCATTGTGCGTGTCCGCCGCGCACGAGGGCTCTCCTTCAAGATCATGTGCATTTTGTCCTAAAGGCAACGGTCGATGATCGCGTCATGCTCGCCGGGGTGGCTGTTACCGTTATGGACTGCCTCACCGATGGATGCGCAGTTCGAGAGCATCCAGTAAAGATTCTTGTTGTCGATCTGGTTGCCACGGGAAATCCGAAGACCCTTCGCCTCGACCTCCTGCGCCAAGATAGCGCAGGAGCCGATCTAGAGGAAGTGCCCGAAAATCCAGCGTACAATGCCCGCCGCGGCTTCATCCACAAGCAGCTTCCGGTTTTGGACTTGGTAGCCATAGGGTGGCACCCCGCCCGTCCACATTCCTCTCCGACGAGAGGCAGCGACCTTGTCCCGGATGCGCTCGGCGGTCACGTCCCGTTCGAACTGGGCGAAGTACAAGAGTATGTTTACTTCAGCTGCCCCAGCATTCGGGCCTATCGGAGGAAGCATTTTGTCTGAAGTTTCGCAAGGCCGCCGTTTGCAATGCATCGCACCAACTGCAGGTGTGGGCCGAAACTGTCGATGGCGCTAACCGATCGCGAGCCGTAACATGCCGCTCTCGAAGCTTAGATCCCTTCTTTGGGGACCACCACTAATCTCGTCCTTTTGCAAGATGAGGTATGAAATATGGTACTCATCTACACTTTTCAAAAAAAACACAGTTAATCAATATTTTGTATTAAAAGAAAGGCGGCCTCACTGTCCGCCATATTCTTCCGGCATGTATTTCATAACGCACTGATAATGCAAAACGTCTTCGCCAGACATTCGCAATGGGCGAGCCGAGATGATCTTTCCACTACACATTTTTTTTTGCACAAGCTGCTACGCAGGTTCCTGCTCTCAAGCCCTTCTCTAGGGTAAGAGCTCATGAAGTCGGCGGGGTCTTGTTGTACAAATCGTGTGATGACCGAGGTTACCCTTTCCCCGACGGACTCATCCCACGGCTTCCCCATTCCTGCGAGGCGGAATGATCGCAGCAGCGCCGCGGGTAGCGACGGCGTCTTGGCACTTGCGGGCGTCGAATGTGCCATCAGCGGTGACGCCGGCGATCTCCTGATCAGGCGGGATCTGGTCGATCAGTTCAAGCATGGGCGCGTCGCCCACAGCGCCGGTGTGAACTCGGCAGCCGGGATTTCCTGGGTTTGCTCGCCAATTCTGTGGATCTTGCGCCAGGCACGACGCTTCGTGCAGTCATGCTTGAACGCGTTCCACTCGCCTTCGCCCTCGACCTTGATCCCGGTGCTGTCGATCAAGATGTGCAGCGGGCCCTGCGAGGCGCGGTAGCATCAGAGCCGTGTAACCCCCCCATTCCCTGCGCACCCTCCTTCGTGAACCGGTCTTCCGGAACCAAATCGCTGGCCAAGTGGTTGGCATTACGGTCATCCTGCGAAAGGTTTCACATGGCGGTGCGCACTTTACCCTCTGCTGGTCGGCGTGGCTGGGCTTCGGTCCCAGGTCAGGAGACCCTCAGATACTTCGCAGCGGCGTTTTTCGCGCTGACCCTGCTGACCGACTGGGCCTACACGCAAACCACGGTTCTGATGTGGAAGGATTTCTCCTCATGGTTGCTGTTTGCCGGGCTCGTCGCCGCCGGGATTGCGGTCCTTCTTTGGCTGGTCGGCCTTGTGGTCTACCGCGAGAGGCCGCTGTGGGGAGTAGTTTTTCTGAATGCCCTCGTCCTAGTGGCAGCTTTCTTCAACAGCCTCGTCCATGCCGGTGACGGTTGGACGGCCATCGTGCCCTGGGGCATCGGCCTGTCCGTGCTGACCTGCCTGCTTATGCTCGTCTCGGCGACGCTGCGCCGTACGGCGTTCCGTCCGATGCAGCGCGTCTGAGAGGAGACCAAGATGAAAACCAGGACCCACCCACTGCGCGCCCTCCGGATCACCGGTATTGTTCTTTGCGCTGTCGCTGCGACCGCAGCCCAGGCCCAGGAGGACGACTTCGATATCTCCAGCCAGATCGGGCCTGATCCGGTGCTGCCGGAGCCGGCGTATGGCGATCTCTGGCCCGGGATGAATGTGGGCGAGGTGATCGGCTGGAAGGAGGGCGAGACGCCTTCGGTTCCAGAGGGCCTGACCATTACGGCCTATGCGACGGACCTCGTGAACCCGCGCACGGTGCACACGCTGCCGAACGGGGATGTTCTGGTCGTGCAGTCTCGCGCGCCGGAGGGCAAGCCGAAGTACCGGCCAAAGGATTACATCCGGGGCTGGATCATGAAGCTGGCCGCCGGTGGCGGGTCCGGAAAACCGCCCGAGAGCAACCTTATCACACTGTTGCGCGACCCGAACCGTGACGGGGTGGTGGATGAACGCCACGATCTGTTGACGGGTCTTTATTCGC
>LNFM01007586.1_pt1 | contig 16886 bp, 21 predicted proteins | sample 596031 | NCBI WGS metagenome assembly LNFM01 (sample SAMN04254537, study PRJNA301005) | activated carbon metagenome | isolation source: dual media filters at the Ann Arbor, Michigan drinking water treatment plant | place: USA: Ann Arbor
GCGCCACCGGCGCCGCCACGACCGCCTGCACCCGCACCGCCCGGACCGGCAGCGCCCGGAATGACACGCGGCTTCATCGGCAGCAGGCCTTCGCGCTGCATCTTCTTGCGCGCCAGCTTGCGGGCGCGACGGATCGCTTCCGCCTTTTCCCGCGCCTTCTTTTCCGACGGCTTTTCGTAATGGCCGCGAAGCTTCATTTCGCGGAAAATGCCCTCACGCTGCATCTTCTTCTTGAGCGCCTTGAGGGCCTGATCGACGTTATTATCGCGAACGAGAACTTGCACGCTTGCTCCTTCGTTGGTGGCTCGGACGGGTTTTCGGTCAAAACCCCAGCAATCGCGGGGGCTTTTGAGTCGCGCGGCTGTAACAGAATTGGGACGGCGAGTCCATCGGCGGGCCCGAAAAGGGCCTCCCGGACGCCTGTACATAGGCCCTAAAGCGCCGGGGCGCCAGCCGCTGCCCGCTCCAAAAGGGCGCCGAGCCAGTCATTGACCGCGGCATCGATCACCAGATGGACCCGGTCGGTTCCACCCCGATTGGCGACGCTGTGCGGGTCGGACAGCCGCAGGTACCAGACCGAGCCCGCCGGCATCACGCAGCGCACGCCGTTGAGCCGGAAATCGACGCCGTCATTGGTCGTGACCGGCACATGGATGCGGACCATGCCGTCCTCGAAGCTGAGGTCGTGGTCGCGGTGTTCCCGGATCAGGGAACCCGGGGTCAGCCGCATCAGCCGCACCGCCTGCAGCGGAAAGGCGAAGGCCGCCAGCACCCGCCGGAACGACGCCGAGGCGGCCAGCAGCGGCGTGTCGACGAAGTCGGCACAGGCGGGGTCGGAATAGATCATCTGGATCGGGTGGCGGGCGCCGGCCGGGGCCCGCAGCGGGAGCACGTCCCAGTCGCCCTCGTAGTTCTGGCGGACGAAATGCGGGGTCCAGCCCGACAGCGTGATCGCAGCCATGTCGGCGGCCAGCGGCCCGGGGGCGAAGTCGAGCGGCAGGCGCAGGCGATCCGGAAAACGCGTGTTGCGCGGCATGAGGGCCTCCCGTGAGGGGGGCAACTCTACCGCGAAATGACCTTCGTGACATGCCCCATCTTGCGGCCCGGGCTGGGGGCACCCTTGCCGTAGACATGGACCGCGGCGCCGGGGACGGTGAGCCACTGCGCGGCGTCGTTCACCTCGTCGCCGATCAGGTTGATCATCTCGACCTTGCCGAGCCGGACGGGCTTGGCCAGCGGCCAGCCGGCGACGGCGCGGATGTGCTGCTCGAACTGCGAGACGGTGGCGCCGTCGATGGTCCAGTGGCCGGAATTGTGCACGCGCGGCGCGATCTCGTTGACCATCAGCGTGCGCGTGCGCCCCTTGCGGACCTCGAACATTTCCACCGCCAGCACGCCGACATAGTCGAAGGCCTTGGCAATGCGGGTGGCGATGCGCCTGGCGTCCGCCGCGAGCGCCGGCGTCACCTTGGCCGGCACGCGCGAGGTATGCAGGATGTGGTCGCGGTGTTCGTTTTCGGTCACCTCGAAGCATTCGACCTTGCCGTCGGCGCTGCGCGCCGCGATCACCGAGACCTCGCGCTCGAAGGCGATGAAGCCCTCGACGATGCTGGGCGCGCCGCGCACGCTGCGCCAGGCGGCGGCCGGATCGCCGTTTTTGGCGATCTTGGCCTGGCCCTTGCCGTCATAGCCGAGCTGCTTGGTCTTCAGCACGGCGGGCAGGCCGACCTTGGCGATGCCTTCGGCGAGCTGCGTGGCGCTGTGCACCGAGGCGTAAGGCGCGGTCGGGATCTTCAGCTCGGTGAGGAAGTTCTTTTCGATCAGCCGGTCCTGGGTGATTTCCAGCACCCGCGGATCCGGCAGCACCGGCTTGCGCCGGGCGAGATAGGCCGCGGTCTTGGCCGGCACGTTCTCGAACTCGTAGGTGATGACGTCGCAGGCCGCGGCGAAGCGCGCCAGCGCCGTCTCGTCGTCGTAGGGCGCGCAGGTCGCGGCCGCCGCCACTTCGAAGGCGCAGGAATTCTTCTCCGGCGAATAGATATGGCAGTGCAGGCCGAGCCGCGCCGCCGCGAGCGCCAGCATGCGACCGAGCTGGCCGCCGCCGACAATACCGATGGTGGAGCCTGCTTTCAGCAAGTTATGCCTGCCACGGAAAGGGTGCGGCAAAACTCCGCTCATCCCCGCGGAAGCGGGGATCCAGATCTTTGCGCCACGACAGGCGGCTCTGGATTCCCGCTTTCGCGGGAATGAGCGGAGATTGGGACCAGCGCATCGTCAGTCCTTCGGCTTCTTCGCGACGGAAGCGGTTTGCTTCGCGCGCCAGGCATCGAGCCGCCTGGCGATTTTGTCGTCCGACAGCGCCAGCACCGCGGCCGCCAGCAGGCCGGCATTGATCGCGCCCGGCTTGCCGATGGCCAGCGTGCCGACCGGAATGCCGCCCGGCATCTGCAGGATCGACAGCAGCGAATCCTTGCCTTCCAGCGCGTGGGTGTTCATCGGCACGCCGAGCACCGGCAGCGCCGTCATCGAGGCGGCCATGCCGGGCAGGTGGGCGGCGCCGCCGGCGCCGGCGATGATCACCTTGAAGCCGTTGTCGCGCGCCGTGCTGGCGAAGTCGTAGAGCCGCTTCGGCGTGCGGTGGGCCGAGACAATGCGCGCGTCATAGCCGATCTTGAGGGCGTCGAGGGTCTCGGCGGCATGCTTCATGGTGGCCCAGTCGGATTGACTGCCCATTATGATCGCAACCGGTTTTGCCGCCATGATATCGTGCCCCGACTTCCGCACTGCTTGCGGAAGGAAGCGGCGGATTATAGGTTCCGACCCCCCGGTGGCAAGGCGAAATGGCCGTGCCGCACGTCTGGCTCACAGAATACGGGATAACGACGTGGCATCTGAACAACGGAACCCGACCTACGGCCCGGGCGCGGACCCGGCCGACATGGCCGCCGAGATCGAGCGGCTGAAGAGCGAATTGCTCGACGCGGGATGGAAGATCGCGGAGCTCGAAGCGCGCGCCGACGTCGACCCGCTGCTGGATGTCTTCAACCGCCGCGGCTTCGAGCGCGAACTGGCGCGCTCGCTGTCCTACATCACGCGCTATGGCGCCGAGGCGGCGTTGCTCTACGTCGATCTCGACGGCTTCAAGACGGTCAACGACCGCCACGGCCATGCCGCCGGCGATGCCTTGCTCAAGGCGGTCGTGGCCGAGATCAAGGCGCATGTCCGCGCCTCGGACGTGGTGGCCCGGCTCGGCGGCGACGAGTTCGCCGTGCTGATGTGGAATGTCGGCGAGGCTCTCGCCGCGGCCAAAACGCGCGATCTCGAACAGGCGGTGGCCGCCGCCAGCGTCATGTGGGATGGCGCGCACATCGCCGTCGAAGCCAGCGTCGGCGCCGTGGCGCTGGCGCCGGATTCCGCCGCGGCGGCGCTGATCGATGCGGCGGACCGGGCGATGTATGCCCGCAAGAACGAGCGGCGGGGATAGGGCGGTTCGTTCATGTAGCCCGGATTGCGCTTCGCTTTATCGGGGCACCAGGCGATGGCGCTCTACGCAATGATGTCCGGCGTCAGCACGTCCTCGATCTGACGGATCTTGTCGCGCAGCACCAGCTTGCGCTTCTTCAGCCGCTGCACCTGGATCAGATCGGAGCCGGGCGAGGTGGCCAGCGCCGCGATCGCTGCGTCGAGATCGCGGTGCTCCTGGTGCAGACGCGCCAACTGCTCCCGCAATCCGCGCTCGTCGTCGTTGCTGTTCATTGGCACCGCAGTTGTTGCCGCGCGGCCGGCGCAGCATTGGTTACAATTATCACGTTTTCCACAACCCGGTACAGGCGCTACGTAAAAATACGGCCCATCAAGGACGTCGTGTCTGATTGCCGGAGCCTGCGACCGGGTGTAGCGTCGATCTTGTATTGAGTCCGTGCCGGACTTAATTGGGAGACGGGGCCATTGATTGAGGAGACATACTGAATGTCGCTGCAATCGCACCTTACGGAACTTGTACGCAAACATCAGGCACTCGAAGCCGAAATTAACGATTGCCTGGTTCATCCTGCGGTCGACGACCTGAGGGTTGTCGAACTCAAACGCAAAAAACTCCTGCTCAAAGAACAGATCGAGCGCCTGAGGCAGAACGGTCTCGCCAGCGTGCACTGACCGTCTCGAGTCGAGACGCCGCTTCGCGCCTTTACAGCGTCTGTCGCAACGACGGGCCCGGGTTTTCCCGGGTCCGGTTTTTGTGCTGCAAAATCGTCTGCCGGCGCCGTTAATCCCATTGCCTAGCCTCGTTTTCGACTGCACGATGCGGGATGACAAAAGGTCGCAGAACGGCCTGATCGGACCCGGGAGGACTTCATGGCTCTGTCTGTTGCGGGCGTCGTTGCTCGCCTTGCCGCCGTTGTGCTGGCTGCTGGTTGCCTGACATGGGGCGGCGCGCGCGCCGCCGACTATCCGACCCGCACGGTGACGCTGGTGGTGCCTTTCCCGCCCGGCGGCGGCGTCGATGCCATGGCCCGCGTGGTGGCGCAGAAGCTTTCGGAAGCCTTCAAGCAGCAATTCGTCGTCGAGAACCGCGGCGGCGGCGGCGGCACCATCGGCACCCGCGGCGTCGCCCGCGCCGCGCCCGACGGCTACACGCTGCTGCTCGGCCATACCGGCACCATCTCGATCAATCCCAGCCTCTACGCCAGCATGAACATGGATCCGCGCAAGGACTTCGAGGCCATCGGCCTCGTCGCCTCGCTGCCGGTGGCGCTGCTGGCGCATCCGACGTTCCCCGCCAAGACGGTGAAAGATGTCATCGCCATGGCCAAGAAGGAGCCGGGCAAGATGAACCTCGGCAGTTCGGCGGTCGGCACCGGCGGCTACATGTCGGCGGAATACTTCAAGTCGGAAGCCGGCATCGACGTCGCCATCATTCCCTACAAGGGCACCGCGCCCTTGATGAACGATCTGCTCGGCGGCCACGTGCCGGTCGCCTTCGGCGTGCTGCCGCCGGCGCTCGGCAACCTCGCCGCCGGCAAGCTGCGCGCCATCGCCGTGAGCAGCAAGAAGCGCTTCTCGCTGCTGCCGGACGTGCCGACCTTCGACGAGTCCGGCATGCCGGGCTTCGAGGCCGATCTGCACTACGGCGTGCTGGCGCCGGCCGGGACGCCGAAGCCGATCGTCGAGGCGCTCAGCGCCGAGCTGCGCAAGCTCGCCACCGACGAGGACGTCAAGAAGCGCATCCAGGCCGAAGGCGGCGATCCGATGTCGTCGACGGCGGCCGAATACGCCAGGGACATCGACATCGAAGAAAAGAAATGGGGCGCGCTGGTCCGCAAGCTCGGTTTGAAGGTCGACTGAAACGCGCTGCGGCTGAGAAACTCAACTCGGGGAGGACGTCATGTGCTCGTCGCTGAAGGGTCTCGCTTTTGCTGTGCTGGCATTGTCGTTCGCGGCTCCCGCGGCGGCGCAGGACTATCCGAACCGGCCGATCACGCTGGTGGTGCCGTTCCCGCCCGGCGGCAGCACCACGGTGATGGCGCGCAACGTCGCCGACAAGATGTCGGCCACGCTCGGCCAGCAGGTGGTGGTCGACAATCGTGGCGGCGCCGGCGGCACCATCGGCACGCGCGCGGTGGCGAAAGCGGCGCCCGATGGCTACACCATCGTGCTCGGCTACACCGGCACGCTGGCCATTGCGCCCAGTCTTTACACCAGCGCCGGCTACGATCCGCGCAAGGACTTCGCACCGATCGGGATGATCGGCACGGCGCCGAGCGTCATGGTGGTGCACCCGTCGGTGCCGGTGAAGACCGTGGCCGAGTTCATTGCCTATGCGAAGGCGTCGCCGTCGCCGGTGCCCTATGGATCGCCCGGTGTCGGCACCGCCAACCATCTCGCCGCCGAACTGTTCGCCAGCGCGACCGGCGTCAAGCTGCAGCACATTCCCTACAAAGGCTCGGGACCGGCAATGAGCGATCTGGTCGGCGGCCACATTCCGATGATGTTCGTGCCAATCCCGAACTCGATCGGCAACGTCCAGGGCGGCAAGCTGCGGGCGCTGGCGGTGTCGAGTCCGACGCGATCGGCGCTGCTGCCGGACCTGCCGACGGTGCAGGAGTCGGGCGTGAAGGAGTTCGACGTGGCGCTGCGCTACGGCCTGGCGGCGCCGGCCGGCACGCCGCGGCCGATCATCGATCGGCTGAACAAGGAACTCAACGCCGCGCTGGCGTCGGAAGACGTCAGGAAGCGGCTGGCCACCGAGGGCGCCGAGGCGCTGCCGGGCACGCCGGAGGCCTATGGCGCCGACATCGACCGCGAGGAAAAGACCTGGCGCGCATTGGTCGGCAAGCTCGGCCTGAAAGTGGAGTGACGATCCGCCGCGCATTGCCAAGCCGCCGTGCTGCCGCCATATTGCTGCGATCTCTTTGTTGCTCGCGCACACAGCAACCGGTTTCCAGAGGCCGCCATGAAGCTCTCGCCGCCGCGTCATCGTCCGTTCCTGGCCGCCGCCGCGTTCGGTCTGGCGTTGCTGGCGGCGCCGGTGGCGCAGGCGTTCACGATCGAGAACCAGGGCGGCACCGGCGACAGCGCCTCGCGCTATGCCGCACCGGAGACGCCGCATTCCCGCTTCGGCACCATCGGCAGCCCGGTGGGCCCGGCCATCCGCCAGGGCAACACGACGCTGCAGTTCGGCGGCACCCAGCAGCGCGGCTCGTTCCACCAGCGCTATAATTCGGACCGCCTGTTCGACCCGATCGCGCCGTACCGGTAGGGGCTCAACACTTTCTCTGCGCCGAACTACCCCCCTGGCAGACATTCGCGAGCTTGACATTCGGACATAAATGTCCGATATTGGGTGTCTGTCCGGATTGAGCTTTGCTCGGGCCATGAACAAGCGTGACAAATTCATCGCCGCATTGCGGGAAGAAGCGCGCAGCAAGGGCTTGTCCTTCCGTGCCGAGGTGTGGCGCGGCAAGGGCGGGCACATGATGGTTTTTGTCGGCGACAAACTCACCACTGTGCCGTCTCGCGAGATCGATCCGAAGACCGCGCGGAAGATCAGAAAACATCTTGGTCTTGCCGAATGAAGCAGTGCTGCTTTGGAATCGTCCGAAGCGTTACGAGGAACAGGCCATGCGATCCTTTGTCTATCATGCGCAGTTCGAGCGCGGAACGCGGCAAGGCTATGTCGTCAGTTTCCCGGATTTGCCGGAGGCGATAACGCAAGGCGACGATATCGCCGATGCGCGGAGCATGGCGGAAGAAGCGCTCGGCTTGGTTCTATTGTCTTACCTGGCGCGCGGTTTGCCGCTGCCGAAGCCGCGTGCGAGCGGCAAGAAACTGGTCGCCGTGGCCGTCGCGCCGGACGTGGCGGCCAAGCTGGCGGTTCTCGAAGCCTTTGCGGCCGCAGGGATCAGCAAGACCGAACTGGCGAAGCGCATCGGTAAGGACGAGAAGGAAGTCCGCCGCATTCTCGATCCGAAGCACGCGACCAAGTTGCCGGCCCTGACGGCCGCCTTGCGGGCGATGGGGAAGAGGCTGGTGGTCGGCGTGATGGAGGCTGAGGCGGCGTGATGGGCGCATTGAGATGCGGTCTGAATTATTTCTTCGCCTTCAGTTCAAGCCAATTCTTCAAGAGGCTGTGCAAAAGTGTTTTGGCTTCCTCGTGCGGCATTGGTTTTAGTTTGGGCATTTTATTTGAGCGCGATCCCTTTTGATGACGCGCTTCGTCGCCGACGGTCATGGGATCGTTGGCAGTGCCTGTGAACCGCTTTAATTCTCTTTTCCCAATCAATCCACCGTCGATAACCTGCTGCTGGCCGTCCATATCCTCTCTGACTATCTCAAAAATATTATATGGGTTCGACCATGTGGGCGGCCGACTGCCATAGATACGCAGTGCCTTAGCCACGTTTTGATGGTCTTTGGCTAATCGAATGAACGCATCTGCTCGGTCTATTGAAGGAGAGATGCCAGCCAAAACTGTTCGTGGTGGAATTGGTGCCGGGATGCGGAATTCGATGGGGCCAACGAGAATTACTATCCCGCGATTTCCGTTCTCGTGAATGGAAACCAGTTTGTCGAAATTTGCAGGATTAGACCAAGGAGCAATTATCTTGGCGACTCCGTTGATGTGCTCCATCAAAGGTCGAGCGGTCGCTATGACCTGTTTATGATCCTGAACACCTTTGAATTGGTCGGATCTCAAATAGTAGCAGTTATCGGGTTCTTTAAATACTTTGCATTCGTCAGATTGGAAATGTGTAATGAGCAGATCGGCGTCCCATTCTTCGTCTGTATCTATTCGAATTAGCCAATCAACGATCGGGCTTCTCATCCGCTACACCCCCTTCGCCATCTCCCGCAGCCTGAACTTCTGAATCTTGCCCGTTGAGGTCTTCGGGATTTCCGCAAACACGATGTGGCGCGGCACCTTGTAGCCGGCCAGATTCTGCCGGCACCATTGCGTCAACTCGTCGGCGGTGGCGCTGGCGCCGGGCTTCAGCTCGATGAAGGCGCAGGGCGTCTCGCCCCATTTGTCGTCCGCCTTGGCCACCACCGCGGCGGCGGCGACGGCGGGGTGCTTGTACAGCGCGTCCTCGACCTCGATCGACGAGATGTTCTCGCCGCCGGAGATGATGATGTCCTTGGAGCGGTCCTTGAGCTGCACATAGCCGTCCGGATACATCACGCCGAGATCGCCGGTGTGAAACCAGCCGCCGGCAAAGGCTGCGGCGGTCGAGGCCCTGTTCTTCAGGTAGCCCTTCATCACCACATTGCCGCGCATCATCACTTCGCCCAGCGTCGCGCCGTCGCGCGCCACCGGGATCATGGTCTCCGGGTCGCGCACGTCGAGCCCTTCCAGCACCGGATAGCGCACGCCCTGGCGCGCCTTCTTGGCCGCCTGGTCATTGAGCGGCAGCGCGTCCCAGTCCGCGTGCCATTCGTTGACGACGGCCGGGCCGTAGACTTCCGTCAGACCGTAAACATGCGTGACGTTGAAACCGGCCTGCTTCATCGCCGCCAGCACGGCTTCCGGCGGCGGCGCCGCCGCGGTGACGAACTCGACGACATGCGGCAGCGTTTTTTTCTCGGCCGCTGTGGCGTTAAGCAGCGTCGCCATCACGATCGGCGCGCCGCACATGTGCGTCACCTTGTGCGTGGCGATGGCCTCGAACATGGCGGCGGCGCGCACCTGGCGCAGGCAGACATGGGTGCCGGCGACGATCGACACCGTCCACGGGAAGCACCAGCCGTTGCAGTGGAACATCGGCAGCGTCCACAGATAGACCGGGTGCTGGCGCATGCCGCAGGTGACGATGTTGCCCATCGCCAGGAGGTAGGCGCCGCGGTGGTGATAGACGACGCCCTTCGGATCGCCGGTGGTGCCGGAGGTGTAGTTGAGGCAGATGGCGTCCCATTCATCGTCCGGCATCGCCCAGATGAAATCCGGATCGCCGGAGGCGACGAAGTCCTCGTATTCGATCTCGCCCAGCCGCTCGCCGGGGCCCGCATATTCCGGGTCGTCGTAGTCGATCACCAGCGGCTTCACCTTGCAGAGCGCCAGCGCCTCTTTCATCGTTTTCGAGAATTCGCGGTCGGTGATGACGACCCTGGCCTCGGCGTGGTCGAGCGAGAAGGCGATGATCGCCGCGTCGAGCCTTGTGTTCAGCGTGTTGAGCACGCCCTGCGTCATCGGCACCGCGTAGTGGCACTCCAGGCAGGCCGGCGTATTGGCCAGCAGCACGGCGACGGTGTCGCCGCGCTGGATGCCGTGGCGGGCCAGCGCCGAGGCCAGGCGCCGCGTCCGTGCGTAGAACTCGGCGTAAGATCGCCGCAGCGCGCCGTGGACGATGGCGGTATGACCGGGAAACACGCCCGCGGCGCGCTCCAGATAGCCGAGCGGCGTCAGCGGCTGGAAATTGGCCGGGTTGCGGTCGAGGTCGGTGTCATAGGTGGATCTGGCCATCGGTGGATTCCCCTTTGTGGAACCTAGCGGCGGCCCGCCTTGGCCTGCAATACTTGCCTTAGGACCAGCGTTCACATACTTGCCGGGCATGGCTCTGGAAACCGCGTATTTTAGTGCGTATATTGCGATCTTCGATGCAAAGGCTGGCAACCATGAAATCGGCCCCGCTTGAGACCTTTTTGACCACGGTGTCTCCCTCGGTCCCGTCCGCGGCGGCGCCGGCGGCCGAGTCTCTCGACCCCGGTGAGAGCGCCCGCGGCGTCATTCTGACTATACTGGCCAAGGAAGCGCCTTTGACGGGGGATCAGCTCTTGCCGCGGTCGGAGCTGGGTGACGAACTGTACCAGCGCAGCCTGCGCGAACTGCTCGAGCGTCAATATATTCAGCAGGATAATGCCGGCTATGCGCTGACGCCCGCCGGCCTGGATGCCGCTGAAAAGCAGCGCGCCCGCCTGCTGAGCTTCTGGTAGCCCGAAGCCCCTTCCTCGGTACCCACGGTTGTACTACGCTGGTTGCAACCAAGCGACCGGGGGGGGGTGCGCGTGGAAAGGTTTGCGACGAGTTGGGCGACCTTGGGCGTGGTTGGTGCGCTGGCAGCTTCTGCCATTGGTGTCATCCTGCTGATATGTACCCTCGTTGCGGCCAACCAGACGGCGGTTCCGGTCTTTGACCGTGAGGCGCGCAAGGAATGGACCCGCTTTCGCATCGTCGGGATTGCCGTCCTGACCGTTGCGCTTGCTGTTCTTTCATTCGCTGCGTTCTGGGTCGCGACCTTTCCGTATCGTAGCCATCTATCCTGGATCATCGGCTATGTTTGCGTTTTTCTCATCGGCGGATCGGTCGGCGCCGCTGAGTTGGTCTCGCGTTATCGCGACCGGCCGACTCGCGCATTGCTGACGGCGCCGGCGATCTTCTACATTTCCCTCAATGCTTTCGGCTCGGTGGCGGCGCTGGCGCTGATCTATGTGTTCCGCGGCAAACTCGGCTTCACCTCCGAGAGCAGCGACGATTGGGTCAACACCGACATCAATCTCGTTAGTGCGGTGCTGCTCGCCGGGTTCTCCTCGCTGGTGTTCTTCCGCAGCAGTGTGTTCAAGTTCCGTGCCGGCGATTCCGATTTTCCGATCGGGCCTTCCATTGTCCTCGATGCGCTGCTCGGCGCCGCCGACCGCGCAGTCGATCGCGTGATGGCGGAGCCCCGCGCGACCTTCGTCAACAATCTTATGAGCGATATCGCCTTCGACAAGGCAGTCAGCATGCTGCCGGCTCTGTGCATCGCCCTGATGCAGAACCTGTCGAGCGACGAGTCGCAGCGCATCGGCGGGGTGGTCAACCGGCTCAAAAGCGATACGGTGACGCCGAACCGGATTAAAACGCTCAACCTCGGACTCGAACTCCTGACCGTGGTCGGAGAGACCGTGCTGGCGACCGCGGTGGCGGGGCTCGGCCCCGACCTCAAGGATTCGACCGCCAAATTGATCAAGGAAGTTACCGACGTGATGGCCAACGTCTCGTTCGAACGCGCGCGCCGTACGCTGCCGCTCTACTGCTTCGCGCTGTGGACCAATGACGTTCCCGCCGAGGCGCAGCAGAAACTGATGCTCGATCTGAAAGCGATGAGCGAGCTGTCCGAACTGGCGGACGAATACAAATCGCTGCTGCTCGGTATTCGCCTGGCACGCATGACCGACGGCGACACGCTTCGCAAGGCGGTGCACGATCTCGGCGCCGCCATCAAGGCGGCGCCGAGCGGGCCCTGAAGATCAGCCGCGCCAGATGTCGGTGATGCCGGAGCGCAGCAGTTCGAGCGAGATCAGGAACAACAGGATCATGGTGATCCGGTAGAAAATCTTCTCCGGCGTGATCCGCACCAGCCAGAAGCCGAGAAAATTGAAGGCGATGGCCAGCGGCAGCAGCGCCATCGAGGTGGCGAAACCGGTCGGGGTGAACTGGCCGAGCAGGAAGAACGGGATGGTCTTGAAGAAATTCAGGGTGCCGAAGAAGATCGTGACGGTGCCGACATAGGTCATTTTCGGCAATTGCCGCGACAGCACGTAGATCTGGAACGGCGGGCCGCCGGCCTGCGCGATGGTCGACGTGAAGCCCGACAGCGCCCCCCAGAACGTGCCGCCGGCGATGCTGGTGCTGCCGATGTCCCTGGCCACCCGCGTCGGCCCGATCCACCAGTACAGCACGAAGGCGATGGTGGTGACGCCGATGAAGATGCGGACCGCGCCGTCGGAAATATGGGCGGCGAGGAAGCCGGCGGCGGCGATTCCGGCCAGCCCGCCGGGGATCATGATGGCGAGGATGCGGCCGTTCCAGTCCTTGCGGTAGACCCACATCGCGGTGACGTCCTGCACGATCATGATCGGCAGGAAGATGGCGGCGGCCTCCAGCGGCGGCATGATCAGCGCCAGCAGCGGCGTGGCGATCTGGCCGACGCCGTTGAAGCCGCCTTTGGAAATGCCCAGCGCCAGAACGCCGGTGATCGCCAAAGCGTAGAACAGGGGGTCGGTGTGGAAGGTCATTGTCATTCCGGGGCGCGAGCGCCTTTGCGAGCGAGCCCGGAATCCATAGACACAGACCGGGGATATGGATTCCGGGCCCGGCCAAGAGGCCGTCCCGGAATGACGTGGGATATTGACGCCGGATCAAAGCCGAGCGGCGCGCGTCGCGCCAGCCTTGTTTGCGCATGACGCCCGTTCCACAATCGGGGGCAAGAAACGTACGCGGGAGGAGTTTTGCGATGGATGCCCTGGCGAGCCGCTACCACGAGGTCTACGCGCACTGGCAGCGCAGCCCGGAGGAGTTCTGGGCCGAGGCCGCGGCCGGGATCGACTGGTACGACAAGCCGACGAAGATCTTCGACCCCGAGGCCGGCATTTACGGCCGCTGGTTCACGGGCGCGACCTGCAACACCTGCTACAACGCGCTCGACCGCCATGTCGCCGCCGGCCGCGGCCAGCAGGCGGCGCTGATCTACGATTCGCCCGTCACCAACACGGTCAAGACCTTCACCTACGGCCGCATGCTGTCGGAGGCGCAGATCCTCGGCGCCATATTGCGCGACTTCGGCGTCAAAAAGGGCGACGTCGTCATCCTCTATATGCCGATGGTGCCAGAGGCGGTGTTCGCCATGCTGGCCTGCGCCCGCATCGGCGCCATCCACTCGGTGGTGTTCGGTGGCTTTGCCGCCAAGGAACTGGCGACCCGCATCGACGATGCCAGGCCGAAGGTGATCCTGTCGGCGAGCTGCGGCATCGAGGGCGCGCGCGTCATCCCCTACAAGCCGCTGCTTGACGCTGCGATCGATCTCGCCGCGCACAAGCCCGATACCTGCCTGATCCTGCAGCGCCCGCAATGCGAAGCGGCGCTGACGCCGGGCCGCGACCACGACTGGCGCGCGGTGTGGGAGGACGCGGTCAACTACGCCAAGACCTCGGAATGCGTGCCGGTCGCCGCCACCGATCCGCTGTACATTCTCTACACCTCGGGCACCACCGGCATTCCCAAGGGCGTGGTGCGGGACAATGGCGGCCACATGGTCGCGCTGAAATGGTCGATGAAGAACCTCTACAACATCGATCCCGGCGAAGTGTGGTGGTGCGCCTCCGACATCGGCTGGGTGGTCGGCCATTCCTACATCGTCTATGCGCCGCTGCTGCATGGCGCGACCTCGGTGATGTACGAGGGCAAGCCGGTCGGCACGCCGGACGCCGGCGCGTTCTGGCGCGTCTGTGCGCAGCACAGCGTGGTGTCGCTGTTCACCGCGCCGACCGCGTTCCGGGCCATCCGCAAGGAGGATCCGGACGCCAAACTGTTGGCGCAGCACGACCTGTCGCATTTCCGCGCGCTGTTCCTGGCCGGCGAGCGCGCCGATCCGCCGACGCTTGCCTGGGCCGAGCAGGTGCTGAAGGTGCCGGTGATCGATCACTGGTGGCAGACCGAAACCGGCTGGTGCATCGCCGGCAATCCGCTCGGCCTCGGCATGCTGCCGGTCAAGCACGGTTCGGCCTGCGTGCCGATGCCGGGCTATGCCATCGACATCGTCGACGAGGCCAATCACGTGCAGCCGGAGAACACCATCGGCTCCATCGTCATCAAGCTGCCGATGCCGCCGGGCGCGTTCCCGACGCTGTGGCACAATGACGAGCGCTTCCGCGAGGCCTACCTCGCGGAATTCCCCGGCTACTACAAGACGGCCGACGCCGGCTACAAGGATGCCGACGGCTATGTCTATGTGATGAGCCGCACCGACGACATCATCAACGTCGCCGGCCACCGGCTCTCGACCGGCGGCATGGAGGAGGTGCTGGCCGGCCATCCCGATGTGGCCGAATGCGCCGTGCTCGGCATCAAGGACGAGCTGAAGGGCGAGGTGCCGTGCGGCTTCATCGTGCTCAAGTCGGGCGTCACCAAGGCGCCGCTCGAGATCGAGAAGGAGATCGTGGCGCTGGTGCGCGACAAGATCGGGCCGGTCGCGGCGTTCAAGCTGGCGATCACGGTGGCGCGGCTGCCCAAGACGCGCTCGGGCAAGATCCTGCGCGGCACCATCAAGAAGATGGCCGACGGCGAGGCGTGGCAGATGCCGGCGACGATCGATGACCCGGCTATTTTGGATGAGATCGGGGTCGCGTTGAAGGGGAAGGGTGTGGGGGCGTAAAACTCCGTCATGGCCGGGACAAGCCCGGCCATGACGAGTTTGTGCGCGCCCGGTCTACTTCCTTTCCTGCTTCTCCGCATAGGCATCCACCAGCGCCCGGATCATCCGCTGATAGGGCACGCGGCGCTGCTTGGCGGCGCGCTTGAAGTAGTCGACACTGCTCTTCGACAGCGCGAGTGTCACCTTGACCGTATCCTCGCGCCGCACCAGTTCGTCGGGCGACGGCAGGAAATCCTCGACGACGCGCACGCCGCCGATCTCACCGGTCGTGTATTTAACGGTTTTGGTGCGCACCGGCCGCCCCACTGTCATGCCACCCCCGGGCCGACATTGTACCGCAGAAATTGTGGTCTCGCCTCGTCGTGGATGGCCGGGACAAGTGTCACGGCCGGGCCGGCCTATGGCCGGACCCGGTTGCCCGGCCATGACGCCCTGGGAGCCGCCCACACCCACACCTTGCGCCGCGATTTGCAAACCCCTCCCGAACAACCACAATGCGCCCCGCAACGACCATTCCGGGGACATCACATGCCGTCTTTCATCTGCACCGCCTGCGGCACGCAATATCCGCAAAGCGAACAGCCGCCCGCGCACTGCACGATCTGCCAGGAGGAGCGGCAATACGTGCCGCCCAGCGGGCAGGGCTGGACCACGCTCGACGCGCTCGGCAAAAGCCACATGAACAGCTTCCGCCAGCACGAGCCCAACGTGATCGGGCTGAGCGCCGGCTTTGCCATCGGCCAGCGCGCGCTGCTGGTGCAGACGCCGGGCGGCAATGTGCTGTGGGATTGCGTCGCCACGCTCGACGCCGCCACGGTGACGCTGATCAAGGGCCTCGGCGGCATCAAGGCGATGGCGATCTCGCACCCGCATTTCTACACGACCATGGGCGAGTGGGCGCGCGCCTTCGATTGCCCGATCCATCTGCACGCCGCCGACAAGGAGTGGATCATGAATCCCAATCCGGCGGTGCGGCACTGGGACGGCGACACGCTCAAGCTATGGGACGGCGTCACGCTGGTGCGCTGCGGCGGTCATTTCCCCGGCGGCACGGTGATGCACTGGGCCGGCGGCGCGGAGGGCCGTGGCGTGGTCTGCGCCGGCGACATTCTCAGCGTCACCGTCGACCGCAAGTTCGTGTCGTTCATGCGCAGCTATCCGAACTTCATCCCGCTGTCGGCGCGCGAGGTGCGCGGCATCGGCGCGGCGCTACAGCCGTTTTCGTTCGACACCATCTACGGCCACTACTTCACCAGCGTCATCGCCAGCGGCGGCAAGCAGGTGCTGGAAAAGTCGGTGGAGCGCTATATCGGCGCGATCGAGGGCACGCGGGGGTATTGATGGTTCTTCGTCATTCCGGGACGGCGTTCTTCACGCCGGGCCAGGAATCCATAACCCCGGTTTGCGATTATGGATTCCGGGTTCGCTCGCCAAAAGGCTCGCGCCCCGGAATGACAGCCTACTCGTCGTCGTCGCGGTCGTGCTTGCCGCCGCCGAGCTGCTTGAGCTTGGCGAAGACGGCGCTGACGTCGAGATCGCCGCCCGGCTTCTGGCTCGCGGTTTCCGCCGCGGCGGCGACTTCCGCCTCCTTGCGCGCGGTGGTCTCGGAAGCCGGCAGCAGCGTCGCGCCGCCGTCGGAGGGCAGCGGCTTTTCCTTATTGGCGCGGTTGACCTCGAAATCGAGGTCGGTCTGCGTGCACAGGCCGAGCGTTACCGGGTCCATCGGCGCGAGTGCGGCGGCGTTCCAGTGCGTGCGGTCGCGGATCGCCGCGATGGTCGACTTGGTGGTGCCGACCAGGCGCATGATCGCCGCGTCCTTGAGCTCCGGGTGATTGCGCACCAGCCACAGAATGGCGTTCGGGCGGTCCTGGCGGCGCGACACCGGGGTGTAGCGCGGACCCTTCTTGCCTCCGCTGCGGTCGGAACTCATGGCCACCTTGGCCTCGGTCAGCTTGAGGCGGAGGTTCGGGTTGGCCTCGGCCTCGGAAATCTGCTCGCGGCTGAGCTGGCCGCTGGTGATCGGATCCATGCCCTTGATGCCCTGGGCGGCATCGCCGTCGGCGATCGCCTTCACCTCGAGCGGGTGCAGCTTGCAGAACTCGGCCACCTGGTCGAACGTCAGCGCGGTGTTGTCCAGCAGCCAGACAGCGGTGGCTTTCGGCATCAGGGGCGCTGGTGTCGACATGGCAAATCTCCTCTACGCTTCGCCCGCCCGCCGGGCGAAGCAGTGGATCATCGGTGATGATCTGAAAGTGGCCGGAATAT
>LNFM01011237.1_pt1 | contig 16886 bp, 12 predicted proteins | sample 596031 | NCBI WGS metagenome assembly LNFM01 (sample SAMN04254537, study PRJNA301005) | activated carbon metagenome | isolation source: dual media filters at the Ann Arbor, Michigan drinking water treatment plant | place: USA: Ann Arbor
CCGACGAATAGATCGAGTAGCACAAGCCCCGCTTCTCCCGAACCTCCTGGAAGAGACGCGACGACATCCCGCCGCCGAGCAATCCGGAGTAGACCTGCGTGGTGTAGAAGGCCGGGTCGCTGTATGAGAGGCCACGGTAGCCTAAAACCACGTGCGCCTGCTCGAAGCTGCGAGACGAGACCCGTGGCCCTCCGACGTAGATTGCCGGCACGGCCTTGGGCGACTCTCCCGACGGCAGCCCCCCGAACAGCTTCTCCGCCGCCTTCACGAGCGTCTCGTGGGAGATATTGCCGGCTGCCGATAGCACCATGCTGCCAGCCCGGTAGCGAGACCGGAGAAAGACTCTGAGATCGTCGGCCGAGAAGCTGGTGACACTCTCTGGAGTGCCGAGAATGGGCCGTCCCAGCGGCTGATCAGGAAATGCCGCCTCCTGGAACATGTCGTAGACGGTGTCGTCGGGACTATCACGCGTCGAGGCGATCTCCTGCAGGATCACCTCGCGCTCGCGCTCGAGTTCATCCTCCGAGTAGAGCGGATTCTGGATGATGTCGGCGAGGATATCGAGCGCGACGCCAACGTCGTCCTTGAGAACGCGCGCGTAATAGCACGTCGTATCCAGGCTGGTAGCGGCGTTGAGATCGGCGCCGACCTGCTCGATCTCCTCCGCGATGTCGCGTGCCGACCGACGGCTCGTTCCCTTGAACGCCATGTGCTCGAGGAGATGCGAGATGCCGTGCTCCGACGCGGCCTCGTGCCGTGCCCCGGATGCGACCCAGACACCGAGCGCGACGGTCCCGAGGTGCGGCATCTCGTGCGATACGACCCTGAGACCGTTCGACAGGCGTGACTGGGTGGTGGTCATGATTGAACGCTCCTCCGTCCAGCGGTTCGCGCCTCGATCAACTTTGCGATCTCTGCGACGTCGCTCGACACGCGATTGATACGCTCCGGGAGACCAGCTTGCCGTGCCACCGCCGCCGGAACGGCAGGTGGACGTCCGATTGCCCTGGCAATCGCGTCCGGGAATTTAGCCGGATGAGCGGTCGCCAACGTGATCATAGGCACCTCGGGATCTCGCTTCACGCGTGCGGCTACCGCCGTGCCGACTGCCGTATGCGGATCCGCCACGTAGCCGGTCTCGGCCTCCAGGCGCCGAATCTCGGCAATCGTCTCCTCCTCGCTGGTCCGCCCGGCATCGAAGAACTTGCGCAAGATTGCAAGCTCATGATGCTCGAGCGCAAAGCGGCCGTCCTCGCGCAGGCTCGACATCTGCTCGTTCAGCCGATCCGGATCGCGGTCGGCAAGCTCGAACAGAAGGCGCTCGAAATTGGACGAGATCTGGATGTCCATGCTCGGCGAATGTGTCGCTACCACGCCGCGCGGCTCGTAAAGGCCGGTCTCGAGGGTGCGGACGAGAATGTCGTTCACATTTGTCGCCACCACCAGCCGCTCGATGGGCAAGCCCATGCTGACGGCGGCGTAACCAGCGAAGATATCTCCGAAATTTCCAGTCGGGACCGTGAAACTGACATTGCGCTCCGGAGCGCCCAGCGCCACCGCCGACGTGAAGTAGTAGACGATCTGAGAAACGAGCCGCGCCCAGTTGATCGAGTTGACACCCGCGAGCCCAAGCCGGTCGCGCAGGGCGAGATCGTTGAACAGGGCCTTCACGATGTCCTGGCAATCATCGAACGTGCCATCGACTGCGAGGGCGTGGACGTTGCCCTCCGCCGCGGTCGTCATCTGCCGCCGCTGCACGTCGCTGACGCGACCGTTCGGGTAAAGAATGAAAATGTCGATCGAGGCCCGGCCGCGGAACGCCTCGATCGCGGCGCCTCCCGTGTCGCCCGATGTCGCTCCGACGATGGTTGCCCGCCGGCCCCGCTTGAGCAGCGCCCGGTCCATGAGCCGCGCCAGCACCTGCATGGCGACGTCCTTGAAGGCGAACGTCGGCCCGTGGAAGAGTTCCAGCACCCAATCGGACGGCCCGATCTGGACGAGCGGCGCTATGGTGCGGTGCCGGAACGTCGCATACGCCTCGGCAATGATCCCGCGAAGCTCGCTATCGCTCACCTCGCCGCCGAGGAACGGCCGCATGACCTCGAGTGCCACCACCTCGTAAGGGCGCCCCGCCATTCGGGCGATCTCGGCCGGCGAGAACTGTGGCCAGTGTTGAGGCAGGTAGAGGCCGCCGTCCCGGGCCAGCCCGGTCAGCAACACGTCCTCGAAGCCGAGCTCGGGGGCCTTGCCCCGGGTGCTGACGTATCTCACGGCGACAACGGCCCTCGATTGGAGATGCTTTTGAGGACAGTACGAACAATCGGCCGACCCTATCGGCGAAGCCTGTCCGCCACAAGGCTGCCCGCAGCAGCACTCCCGGCTGTCCCCAGCATAAATTACAACCTCAGATTGCTCGTGACGTATCCTCGCGGACACGCTGCAACCTGGATCGCGCAAAGGCCACATACACACCGATGAGTGTGGCGGCGATGCCAAACCATGTCATGGCGTACTGGAGATGGTTGTTCGCGATCTCGAGCCGCGTCACCCCGCCCTGTGGACCGAGCGGGCCGGCGGGAGATCCCTTCTCGGCATCGAGGAAGAACAGAGCCACGCGCGTCTTGGCCTCGGGTAGCATGGACCGAGCCATCCCCGCCAGATCGCGCCAGTGCCAGATATTGCGCGCCACATCATTATCGGGCGTGAAGGTGGCGCTGACCTCGGGCTTCCTCAGCAGCCCGACCAGTGCCACTTCCCCCGCCAGCGCCGGCTCCGGACGTGACGACGCCGCCCGTCGCGCATCCGGCACGAAGCCACGATTGACGATCAAGACTGGCCCCGCCCCACCCTGCGTCGCCATTGGTGCATAGATATGCCACCCTGGTCCAGCCGACGACGCCACCCAGAGATGCCTCTCGATCCCAGGCATGAACTGCCCCGATACAGCAACGCGCGTGTACTCCAGATCCTCACCCTTTCGCGCGCGCTCCAACGCTTCCGTGAACGGCATCGGTGCGGCCACCACCCGCGATTCGATCTGGGCGATGAGATTGTTCTTCCACGCGAGGCGTTGCATCTGCCACGCGCCCAGCCCGATCAGCGCGACAAGCGCGATCGCGCTCAGCACAGTCGGCCAAAAAAGACCCAAATTTCGACGTGCGGTCAAACCTTTGGCTCCTCGAGATCGGCATGCCCCACCTCGCGCGCCGCATAGCGGAACTGAAGCGCCGCCAGTGTCCCTTTGAGCACCTTCAGCAGTCCCAATGCCAAAAGCGGCGTCAGGATACCCCACAGCAGCACATGTCCCCAAACCGGCACCCCGAACACGAATTCGGCGATCATCGCCCCGCCAAGGATCAAGAAGCCCAGGATAAAGATCGCGAATACGGCTGGACCGTCGCCGGCGTCGATGAAGGCGTAGTCGAGCCCGCACGCCTCACACTTGTCCTTGAGCCCAAGTGACAGCAGCCCAGGAAACAGATTGCCCTTTCCGCAACGCGGACACCGGCAGCCGAGACCGGCGGCAATCGGCGAGGGAGCAGTATCAGTCATTGCGCTGCGAGCCTTGCTGGAGCCGCGAACCGACGTTCCCGACGATGTGGGCTCCCTCACCGAGCCCAGCAATCCGGCCAATCGACGCGGCGGACGGGGGCGGCCGAGCGTTTGAAAGCTGGGCAATCGCTGCTCGTCCAGACTATCAATAGGCGCGACGGCGGCGTCATTGCCGCCCCCCCACATCGAACGAGGCAGGCGAGATGCAGCGCGAAGCGAAGTCGGAGACGAGTGCCGGGAGCTGGAAGACGACGCCCGAGCAGCGGCACAACCTCACCGTCGAGGACGCCATCCGGGGCCGCCAGTCGATCCGAGGGTTCCTGAAGACGCCCGTCCCTCGTCCCCTCATCGCCCGCATCCTGGAGACGGCGGGCCGTGCACCCTCGGGCACCAACATCCAGCCGTGGAAGGTCTACGTCGCCGACGGCGCGATCCGCGACCAGATCACCGCCGAGATGTGCCACGCCTACGACACGGCTCCCGAACCCGAGCGGCCGTACAATTACTATCCGCAGAAGTGGCGCGAGCCCTACATCGGCCGCCGCCGCGCCTGCGGATGGGGCCTCTACGGCACCCTCGGCATCACACGCGAGGACAAGGAGGGCATGCGCCTCCAGCGCCGCGGCAACTACGACTTGTTCGGTGCGCCCGTCGGCCTCTTCTTCACCATCGACAAGGACATGGAGATCGGCTCCTGGCTGGACAGCGGCATGTTCATCCAGTCGGTGATGATCGCCGCCCGCCAGTTCGGCCTCGAGACGTGCCCGCAAGCCGCGCTCGCCAACTATCACGAGCTCCTCCGCAAGCGCCTCGGCATGCCCGATGTCGAGCAGGTCGTCTGCGGCATGGCCCTCGGCTACCCGGACCCCGACGCCAAGGTGAACACCTTCCGCACCGACCGCGAGCCCGTCGAGGCGTTCACGACTTTCGTCGACGAGATCAAAGGATAGAGAGCGCGCCTCGTTGCGGCTGGTCGCAACGAGGCGGCGGTCCCATATCCGCGGTTAGCCGTGATCGCACCGTGATGGTGTCTTGCGCGTTCGTTTTTCGGAGCGGGACTCTTTCAGAGGAATTGATATGAACCGCAGGGCATTTCTGGCGCTCGTCAGTGGCGTGGTGGCGTGTGCCGGCGGAGTTGGCGCATTGGCCGCGGACACGGCTGGCACAGTCACCGCATTGACGGGCAAGGCCGTCGCGGTGAGCGTTGAAGGCGAGCGCGTACTCGCCGCCGGCGCCGCCATCCGCGACGGCGACCTGATTACAACCGCCGCAGCGAGCCGCCTGACGCTGCGACTCGGCCGATCCACCACCGTGCATCTTGGCCCCGCCACCCGCCTCAAGGTGGAGCCTCATCTCGCCGAGGCCGGTGGCGTGCTCGAGCTCGTCGACGGCAGCATGCTCTACGACCATGTGCGTAAGCCTGGCGCCGGGCCCTCGAATGCGCTGGTCCGCAGCCCCTACGGTCTCATTGCCGTGCGTGGCACGCGTTTCTGGGCAGGCCGGTCGAAGAAGCGTTTCGGCGTCTTTCTCGACGAAGGTCGCGTCGAGGTGAGTGCAGCCGGACGCGAGGTGCGCCTTACGCCGGGGCTCGGCACCGACATGGCAACGCCCGGCGATCCACCGGCAGCGCCTCAGCGCTGGCCGGCGGCGCGTGTTCGCGAGGCGCTAACCGAAACGACGGGACGTCCACGCATGCCGTCGCGCCGATAATCACGGGGCAGCTTTCTCCGACACTGCGGCATCACCCGGCGACGGTCTCCCAGGTCCGCTCCGCGAGGCGGGCCAGGGCACGGTCGTCGGGATGCTCGCCTGCGAGCTTGGCAAGCGCCGACCGAGCCCGCTCGGGGACCATTGCAAAGTCCGCCATCGCTACCCGATAGCGATCGCGTTCAGCTTCCCCGAATGCGTCGGGCCAAGGCTCGTAGACGGAAATCGCCTCCGCGACGCCTCTGAGCCGGATCAGGCCGAGGTCCCGCAGCCGCGACATCCCGATCCGTGATGCCGCGTCCGGCCCCACGGCGATCCCCGAGCCCAGCTCCTTGTTGGCTGCCTCCAGTCGCGACGCCCGGTTCATGACGTTGCCGTAGGCCGTATAGTCGAGCTTGCGCCCCCCGCCGACGTCACCGACGATGACCGGGCCCGTCTCGATCCCGATCCGCGTCCGGCCGAGCCCGAGGCGCCGCGCATCCGCCTCCAACCGCAACCGCTCGGAGAAGGCGGCAAGCTCGAGGGCTGCAGAAAGCGCGTGTATTGGATGATCGGCAAGATCGAGGGGCGCATTGAACAGCGCGTGCAAGCCGTCGCCGACGATTTTCTCAACCATGCCACCGTGCTCGACGATGATCCGGCTCGCGCCGTCGATGTAACGGTCGAGCAGCGCGACCAGCTCATCCGGGGCCGCCCGCTCGGTCATCGAGGTAAATCCCTCGATGTCCGTGAAGACGGCCGTAACTTCGCGCGCCTCGCCCTTGAGCTTCAAAAGCCCCGGCTCGGCAACGATACGAGCCACTACCGCGGGTGCGAGATGCTGCTCGAACCGGCGACGGATCAGGGCCTCCCGGCGCCGGGTCCGGGTCGCCGTCGCGAGCACAGCGAGGCCGAAGCCGGCGAGCGTCACAGCCGGCACGGTGAGCGGATCGAGCAGCAAAGCCCATTGCTGCGCGCCACCCAGCGCGAGAGCTCCCCAAGTGCCGGCAAGCCCCAATGCGACCAGCCCCGCAGCAAGCGGCGAGAGGCTTGCCGCCGCGAGCATCGCAAGACCGGAGAAAACAAGCGCCGCAGCGGTCTCCGCGATCCACAACCAACTCGCCCGGATCGGCGCATCGCCGGCCATGATCTGCTGCAGCGCATCGGCGTGCAGCACAACGGAGGGTACCAGGACCCCCGACGCTCCCGGCCTGAGCCCCCCCACCTCCGGCGCGGAGCTCCCAACCAGCACGGGCCTCCCTGCGAGGCGAGCGCGCGAGTCGCCGTCCTTGAGGACCGCGACGGCCGACAACGTGAGATGCGTGTGCCCACCGGCTGACCGCGGCCTTAACCGGAGCATCGCGTCCCGACCCAACGGCAGCCGCAAGCGTCCGGTCTGCACTGCCGGCGGATCGCCGCCAACGAGGTAGCTCGAAGCGCCGTTCGCGGCGCGCGCCACTTCCAGCGCAAGTCCTGGGTAGAGCCCGTTTGGCGTCGCAACCAGGAGCGGCGCGCGCCTGATGCTTCCATCACCGTCTCCCGGCAGTAGCAAAACGCCATGCCCCGCCGCCACGCCGCCCAGCGGCTCGCCGGCGCCGACCACTCCCTCCTCCTGCCACAAACCCCTCAGATCAGGTCGGCCTCGCATCAGGAACGGCACGGCGCGCGGCGTCGGCTGGTCCGGCAGCGGATCGAGGACCATGCCGAGCACTGTTGGCACCTGGCCCAAAGCCGCTGCCAACCGCACATCGTCATCGGGCAATCGCTCCGCCAGAGAAAGAGCCAGGCTTTTGACTGCCGCGTCGGCCGTCGCGCCAGCGAGCTGGCGTGCCAAGGCGCGTGCCGAACGCTCGTCCGTACCGGCCAAGAGAATATCCAGACCGACGGCGGTCGGCTTGACCGAGGCGATTGCATCCATGAGATCCGCGAGTTGCTCGCGGCTCCAGGGCCAAGCTCCGACCTCCGCCAGCGACGCCCTGTCGACATCGACAATCACGACAGGGCCCGAGCCCAATGCCGACTGAGGTCGCTCGAGCAGCAGATCCGTCGCTCGCTCCCGTATCACTGTGACGGGAGCCGTCGACGACAGCATCAGGCCGATCCCGGCGAGCCCGATGCTCGCGAGACAGATGCTGACCGCACGTGGCAGCTCAAGTCCCCGCACACCGACCTCCAGCTCAAGGCTCTTATGGATCGGCGTTCATCATAGTGCCATGGGGCCACGCCGTGAAAGTTCGCTCCGCGGGGGCGCAGCGCACGCTTGGGCCAGAGCCGGCTTCCGGCTCAACCGAGCCTGATCTCGGGCCGGCAACCCAGCAACTCGGCCAGCGCCCCGAACCGGCGCTGCAACCGCTCTCCATCGAGATGGCGATGGGCAGGCGGCAGCTTCAGCACCAGCCGATCACCCTCGTATCCGACCGGCGTCTCGTCGATGGTGCCGGGCATCCCGATCGACAGCATATGCGCGGCCCTTATCGCCGCCCCCAGCACGCGCGCGCGCCGGTAAAGGCGCCGCGACACCAAGCCCTTTAACCGCTCGGAGATATCTTCCGGGCCGTCGCCTTCTCCTGGACCGACGTGCCGGAAATAGACGGTCAGTGCCAGGAAGATGCGACCAGGATGATCGATGCCGTTCAGCGCCGCATGTGCGATCACGTTGAGGCTCTGCTCGCCGCGATAGTCCGGCATTGCCCGCCAGCCTATGTCGGACAGGAGGCAGGCCGCATACCGGAGGCGCCGATCCTCCTCGGCCTCCTTGGGACCGGGCGGTGAGAACAGCGCCTCGGTCCACACCGTCAACTCGCGAGCGTGCTCGAGAGAGCGCGACCGGAGACGGGCGTAGTCCTCTGCAAATGCGATCAGCGGGTCCTTGTTCTGCTCGCCAGGCGCGAGTAGCGAGTAGATCAGGCCCTCCCGAATACCGAAAACGGAGAACACGACTTCCGACGGCTGCATTCGCTGCACCAGCCGCTCGAGCACGAGCGCCCCGAAGGGCAGCACCTCGCGTCGCGCCCGGGACACGTATTGGCCGCCCTTGATATCCGTCAGCCGCTTGGCCTTGCGCACCGTCTCGGTCAAGCTCAATGCATCGCGTCCGCTCAGCCGATAGCCGTGCATCACGCGCAATGGGTAGTCCGCCATGGCCATGTGCAGCTTGCCGAGAGCGCGCCACGTTCCCCCGACGGCAAAGAAGGTGCGCCCTCGGCCGGCATCTATCCAGGGCAACTTGGCGAGATGCTGGTCGACGATCTCGAGCGCCCGCTCGATCCGCCCCCCGGCCTGATCGATCAAACGCAACCCGCCGAGCGGCATCGTCACTGCCGCCCTCCGGCGTCCGCCCTGTACGTCGATCAGCTCCAGGCTGCCGCCGCCCAGGTCGCCAGCGACGCCGTCCGGGTTGCGAAAGCCCATCTCGATTCCGTAGGCCGCGAGCTCCGCCTCCCGCTCGCCGGACAAGACCTGGATCGGCTCGCCGAGCACGCTTGCAGCCGCGGCTATGAATTGGGTTCCGTTGCTCGCCTCCCGCACCGCCGCCGTCGCCACGGCGCGGATGTTTTTGACATGCAGGTTGCGCGCGATACCCTTGAACCGCCTGAGCGCTGCGATTGCCCGCTCCACGCCCTCGGCGCTGAGCTGGCCGGTGGTGACCAGACCACGCCCGAGTGCGCAAGGAACCTTCTCGTTGAAGAGGGGGACCGGACTGCGTACGGCGCCTTCGTAGACGACGAGGCGCACCGAATGCGAGCCGATGTCGATCACGCCGATCGGCTCGAGATCGACGAGCCGGCCCTGGCTACCCTGCATGCTTCCGTGATCCGCCACGCCGTCAGCCTCGATCTCGCATCAGCTTTTGTCTCGGAACCGCACGCGCGGAGGGAAACTTCCGGCCAGCGATTGGCCCCTGCCGGAAAGCGACGGGTTGGTCATGAAGTATGTGTGGGCGTTGAACGTCTCTTCCCCTGCGACAGGTTGGATTCGCTCGCAGCTCCCGTCGCCGAGAACCCGCCAGCTCTGCTGATTGTCCTTCAGGTTCGCTACCATGATCTGGTCGAGAATTTGCTCGTGAACCGTCGGGTTGAGGATCGGGACCATCGCCTCGACGCGACGGTCGAGGTTGCGCGGCATCATGTCGGCGGAGCTGATGTAGACGAGTGCGCGCCGATCGGGAAGTCCATAGCCGTTGCCGAAACAATAGATCCGGCCGTGCTCCAGAAAACGGCCGACAATACTCTTGACACGTATGTTCTCGGAAAGTCCAGGCAGCCCCGGCCTCAAGCAGCAGATGCCGCGAACCACGAGGTCGATCTGCACGCCTGCATTGCTCGCCGCATAGAGTGCCTCGATGATCTGGCCGTCGACGAGCGAATTCATCTTACCCCAGATCGCGGCCGGCCGCCCCGCTTTCGCATGCGCAGCCTCTGCCGCGATATGCTCCAGCATCCGCTGGCGGATGCCGCGGGGGCTCGCGGCCAGCACCTCGAGCTCGGCCGGCTCCGCATAACCAGTCACGAAGTTGAAGATGCGCGTCGCATCGCGCGCGATCGCCGCGTTCGCCGTAAAGAACGACAGGTCGGTATAAACCCTGGCCGTTTGCGGGTGATAGTTGCCTGTGCCGATGTGGCAATAACTCACTACGCCTTCACCTTCGCGGCGCACCACGATGCCGAGCTTGGCGTGCGTCTTCAACTCGATGAAGCCATAGACCACGTGGACACCGGCACTCTCGAGGTCCTTAGCCCATCGGATATTGGCTTCCTCGTCGAACCGGGCCTTGAGTTCGACCACCGCCGTGACCGACTTGCCGAGATCAGCCGCGTCCTTCAGCGCCTTGACGATCGGGCTGTCCGTCGATGTCCGATAGAGCGTCCACTTGATCGCCATCACGTCCGGGTCGAGCGCCGCCTGTCGTAGGAATTGGACGACGACGTCGAATGACTCGTATGGGTGGTGAACGACGATGTCTTTCGCACCGATCGCCGCGAAGCAGTCGCCGTCGTACTCGCGTATCCGCTCGGGAAACCGGATATTGAAGGGTTTGAACAGCAAATTCGGCCGATCGGCTACAATGAGCTGGCTGAGGTCCGCCAGTCCCAGCAGCTGCTCCTTCAGGTAGACGTCCGCCTCCCTCACCTTGAGGTGCCCGGTGACGAACTCGCGCAACTCGCGCGCCGTCGACGCCTCGACCTGCAGCCGGATAACGGAGCCACGCTTGCGCCGCTTGAGCGCACTCTCGAAGAAGCGCACCAGATCCTCGGCTTCCTCTTCGACCTCGATGTCGCTGTCGCGCAGCACCCTGAACGCGCCCTGCCTTGCGACCCGGTACCCGGGAAAGAGGCGCCCGACGTAGTGCGCCACGAGTGTCTCGACCGGCAGGAACCGGATCGGCGCCACGGCGCCCGCGACCTCATCGCTCGCCGGGTCCCTCGGCAACCTGATGAAGCGCTTCAATTGAGCCGGAATAGGCATGATCGCATGCATCAGCCCGCCGGAGCCTTCCTGCTCCAGCTCGAGACCCAGCGTAAACCCCTTGTTCGGGATGAATGGGAAGGGGTGCACTGGATCGACCGCAATCGGCGTCAGCACCGGAAAGATCTGATTGATGAAATAGTCGTCGAGCCAAGCCAGCTCGAAAGGTTCGAGGCGCGATGGCTCGATCACCTCGAGTCCTGTCTCGTCGAGAAGCCCCTTGAGTTCGATCCAAGCCGCCTGCTGCTTTCTCGAGAGTTCGGCGACGAAGCGGTTGATGGCGGCGAGCTGTTGCTCGGGCGTTAGCCCATCCTGGCTTACCGTCCGAACTTTCGCGAGCACCTGCCCGTGCAGGCCCGCGACACGCACCATGAAGAACTCGTCGAGGTTCGATGCCGAGATCGACAGGAATCGCAGTCGCTCGAGCAGTGGATGCTTGGGGTTGCCCGCCTCCTCCAGCACACGCGCATTGAACTGCAACCACGACAGCTCACGGTTGTAGAAGCGGCTTGGCAGGCCGGAATCGACCCTTGGCGGGGGTAGAACCGCTTTCGGCTCCGGCTTTCGGCTGCCGGCCGGTTTCCGCGGTCGCCGTATGGACGTGGTCAAGGCTCACTCCCAAAAGACTACAGGTACGAGCACTCCGGCTGTTCCGAGACGGCGCTCAAACCCTCGATCGCGAGCACAACATGCAAGGCAAGTGTGGCACAGTTGCGTAGGCGCGGACATGGGATCCGATCGTACAGCCTTCCAATTTCGATCAAGACTCCAGTCTAAGCGCCTGTTGCAAATGAGATCATGCGATTCGACTTAACGACCGCTTTACGCCGGTCGTGCAAGCTGCGAAGGAACTCGCGGACCCGCATTGGACGTCAGGATTGCCCGAGCGCCGGTGCGCCGGCCAAGCGGCGTCCATGTGGTGTTGCTTCTCGACGATGGACAAAAGATGGTCGCTTTCGCATTTCGCTGGCGGCTCGCGCTGCATGCGACCCTGGCGACTTGGGTTGCATCAACGCCTCTTGCCGCCGAGACGGTTCGCCTTTCACTCCCAGTTCGGTGCGATGCCGGCCGAACGTGCTTTGTCCAGCACCACGTCGACGTCGACCCGACGTCCGAGGTGCGCGACTTCGCCTGCGGGCGGGCGAGCTACGACGGACATGACGGCGTCGATTTCCGACTTCTTTCCGCCGCAGCGGCGCGATCCGGCGTGGATGTTCTTGCCGCCGCCGATGGCAGCGTTCTCCGCGTCAGGGACCAGATACCGGACGCCTTCGCCCGCGAGACGGGTCGCTCTACGGTCGCCAACCGCGAGTGCGGGAACGGGCTCGTCGTCGCTCATCGAGACGGTCTGGAGACCCAGTACTGTCACCTGCTCCAGGGCAGCATCGTCGTCGCGCCGGGCCAATCCGTTAAGCGGGGCGCCGTTCTCGGGAAGGTTGGCTACTCTGGCCTCGCCGACTTCGCCCACCTCCATTTCACGGTTCGCCGAGGCGGCCTCGTCCTCGACCCCTTCACTGGCTTGCCTGGGGGCAAGAACGCCGAGGCGGGCGGCGGCCGCAACCACCCCACCGGGTTCCCTTTGGCAGCCCGCCGCCGCGCGCCTCCTCGCCTATCGCCCAGCCGAGGTCATTCAAGCCGGGTTCGCAGCCGCAATCCCAAGCTGGGCCGCGCTCGAGCAGGATCACACTCGGGTTTCTCCCGTCACCGCTGAAAGCAGCGGGCTCGTGCTCTTCGCGCGGGTCATAAACCTGGCCGCAGGAGACCGCCTGCGCCTCGTCGTCGAGGGACCCGGCGGTTTCCGTGTCGATCACGTCACCCCACCCGTCGACCGGACCAAGGCGATCTATGTCGCTGGTGCCGGCAAGCGGCTCACGACGACGCGATGGCCACCGGGACGCTATCGCGGCACCGCCGAGATCGAGCGCGCCGGTCGCGCCGTCGCCAAGGCCGAGGCTGAGCTCAATCTGCCCTGATGGGGGGAAAGCCCGCCTACCGCATCACCACGCGATCCGCCACCTGCTCCTCGACCCATCGCGCGACGGCGAGCAACCGGCCCTCGTCGCGCCGTTGGCCGATCAGCTGCACGCCGCACGGCATGCCACCGATCGTCATCAAAGGCAGCGTTACACACGGCACCCCGAGATACGTCCACATGGCGTTGAACACCGCATTCCCTGTCGAGCCGAGCCCTTTGGGCGCCGGCCCGCACGACGGCAACGTGATCAACGCCGAGAACTCCCCGAGCACACGCTCGACCGTCCCGTAGAGCACGTCGCGCGCCGCGAGCGATCGCACGTAGTCCCCGGCCGAAACCTTGGCAGCGTTCTTCAGCCGCTCGGTGAGATTGGGGCTCACGCCCTCCGGATTGCGCGCCAGCAGCGGACCGTAATAGCCCGAGTTCTCCGCAGCCATTATATTGGCTTGATGCTGAATGATGCCGTCGAGCGCAGGCATCTGAACCTCCTCGGCGCTGCGGCCGAGCTTCTTGACGATCGCCTCCAGCGCTTCGCGCGCCGCCGGCTCCGCCTGGTCCCATGCCGGCGACCGGAAGAACCCGAGCCGCGGCGTCCCCACACTTCCTGCCGCCAGCGTCGCCCCGACTGTCGGCCGCGCACGCTCGTAGCTCACGGCATCGCTCGGATCGTACTGTGACAGCGCGTCCGTGATCAGCGCCAGATCCGCGAGCGATCGTCCGTAGACGCCGACCGTGTCGAGCGTATGCGATTGCAGCGTGACGCCGGTCCGCGAGACGAGCCCGAGCGTCGGCTTCATCGCATGCACGCCGCAGAACGACCCTGGCCGGATCACCGAGCCTCCCGTCTGCGTGCCGAGTGCCAACGGAAACATCCGCGCCGCCACACCAGCCGCCGAGCCGGAGGACGACCCACCCGGCGTATGGGCCGGATTGTGCGGATTCTTGGTCTTGTTCGGCGTCGTGTTGGCGAGCTCTGTCGTCACCGTCTTGCCGATGATCACAGCCCCGGCAGCGCGCAGCACGGCCACGCACGTCGCATCCTTCGAAGGCTGATAGCCCTTGAACAGCGCCGAGCCGTTCTGTGTCGGCATGTCGGCCGTATCGATGATGTCCTTGATGCCGACCGGCAACCCGTGCAGCGCGCCCGTGCCGTTTCCTGAAGCCCGTTGTTTGTCCAGGGCGCGCGCTTGTGCCAGCGCATGTGCCGGATCCAGATAGGCCCAGGCCTCGACCTCGCCATCGCGCTTGGCGATCTGGTCGAGGCAAGCCTGCGTGTAGGCCTCGGCCGTAAAGTCCCCCTGGACCATGCGGTCGCGGGCCTCGGTGGCGGTCAGCTCGAGCATGGCGCTCTGTGACATGGCAAAGTCTCCTCTCGGCGTTTCGTCGATTGAAGCACGATCTTCACCGCCATGTCAGCGAATAGCCTCTCGACAGACGCCCGAACTCGCCTCACGCTGCCTTACTTGCGACCAGTCGGCCCAGCAGCACGGAGCGCGAAATGGAAGTCCGCAATCGAGGCAGCTACGATCTGGAGAAGCGCGAACTCGTCGCCGACGGCAAGGATCTACGTGTGCAAGTCTTGACCGTTGCCGCCGGCCAGCGCGTCCCCTGGCACAAGCATTCCGAGGTCACCGACAGCTTCGTGTGCCTGGAAGGCGTCACCGTCGTCGAGACGCGCCTGCCCAACCAGTCGGCCGTACTTGCTCCGGGAGAGCGCTTCGCGGTCGGCCCCGGCATAGCCCACATGGTTCAGGGCCGCGACGGCAGTCGCTGCAAATTCATGATCATCCAGGGTGTCGGCGTCTACGACTTCATCCCGACCGAGTAGCGTCGTGCTCCCCGGCCCTGAGTGCATCCCTCAGCACCAAGGCCACATGCCGCGCCTGACGGCTCGTCCCGTCCGCGATCTGATGTCGGCACGAGAACCCGTCCGCCGCGACAATGTCGCCGGCTTCCGCCTTGCGCACGGCCGGCAGCAGCGCCAGCTCGCCCATTGCCATCGAGACCGCGTGCGTTTCCGCCTGATACCCGAAGCTGCCTGCCATGCCGCAGCAGCCGGAGTCGATCGTCTTCACGGTGAGCCCGTCCACCAGTCGCAATGCCTGCTCGACCGAGCCCGCAACGCCGAACGCCTTCTGATGGCAGTGCGTGTGAATGTGGACCGTGCTTTCCAGTCGACCGATCGATCCGGCTATTCGTCCCGCCTTGTGCTCGGCAACGAGCAGCTCCTCGAGCATCACGGCCTGGCCTGCCAGCCGCTCGGCCTCCGCACCGAGTCCCATCGCCAGCATCTCGTCGCGCAGTGTCAGGAGGCATGACGGCTCGATGCCCACGACAGCATGCCCTGCTTCGAGATGCGGTCGAACCGCCTCCAGGAGCCGGCGGGCTTCCGTTCGCGCCTCGTCCACCAGACCGGCAGCGAGAAATGTACGTCCGCAGCAGACCGGCCGGCCACCGTCCTTGGCGGCGACCACGTCCACCCTGTAGCCAAGCCGCTCCAGAACCTCGACCGTCGCCTCCAGGTTCTCCGGCTCGAAGTTGCTGTTGAACGTGTCGGCCAGCAGCGCGACCTTTCTCGTCGGGTCGGAGCCGGACTGCGCGTCACCTCTCCCCTCGGGGAGAGGGTTAGGGTGAGGGGACCGAATTCTGGCTGGGGCTGCAACCGTAGAGGGGTCGAACCCCCGCCGCTGCCACTCTGGCAGTTTGCGCTTGGCGGAGAAACCGGTCGCCCGCTCCATCACACGGGCGAGCGCCGGCCAACGGTTGCGCAGGTTCATCAGCGGCGCCAACACGCGCGCCGTCCTCGCGTACCGCGGCAGATATGCGATGAGCTTGTCGCCGAGCGAAAGCCACCCGTGCCGGGCCTCGTTGCGCGCGGCCAGCACCTCGATCTTCATCTTCGCCATATCGACGCCGGTCGGGCACTCGCGCCGACATGCCTTGCACGATACGCAAAGCTTCAGCGCCTCGGCCACCGCTTCCGATGCCAGCGCGTCCGGCCCGAGTTGTCCCGAGATGGCGAGCCGCAGCGTGTTCGCCCTTCCGCGCGTCACATCGCGCTCGTCGCGCGTCACCCGGTAGCTCGGGCACATGGCGCCGCCCGAGAGCTTGCGGCATTCGCCGTTGTTGTTGCACATCTCGACGGCGCCCTGGAAACCGCCAGCCGCTCCGGGCCAGGCCGACCAGTCGAACTCCGTCTCGATCCCCCGAACGCCATAGCCCGGTGCGAAGCGCAACAGCGAGCGATCGTCCATGCGTGGCGGGCGAACGATCTTGCCGGGATTCATAAGCCCCTTGGGGTCGAACCGATCCTTTACCGCCTCGAAGAGCGCGACCGTCCTGCGCCCATACATGCTCTCGTGGAACTCGGAGCGCACCAGCCCGTCGCCATGCTCGCCCGAGTGCGCGCCCTTGTACTCGCGCACCATCTCGAATGCCGCCTCGGCGATGGCGCGCATCGTCTTGACGTCGTGCTCGAGCTTCAGGTTGAGCACCGGCCGCACGTGCAGACAACCGACCGAGGCGTGCGCGTACCAAGTGCCCGTTGTGCCGTGCTTCTCGAACACGGCCGTCAGTCGCTCCGTATAATCGGCGAGATGCTCGAGCGGCACCGCGCAATCCTCGATGAACGAGACGGGTTTTCCCTCGCTCTTCATGCTCATCATGATGTTGAGGCCGGCCGCCCTGACCTCCCACACCGCCCGCTGCTCAGTCGCATCCGCGATCTTCACCACCGCTTTCGGGTGCCCGAGATCACCCATCAGCTCCTCGAGCCGTGCGACCCGCCGCAGATTCTCGGCCTGATCGTCTTCGGCGAACTCCACCAGCAGCAGCGCATTCGGCTTGCCGCGCACGTGGCGCTCCATGACTGGCCGGAACATCGCGATGTCGCGCGCCAGCTCGATCAGCGTCCGGTCCACCAGCTCGACGGCCACCGGCCCGAGCTTGACGATATGCTGCGCGGCCTCCATCGCCTTGCGGAACGTCGCGAAATGGCAGATGCCGAGCGCCTTGTTCTTCGGTTGCGGCGAGAGCTTCAGGCGAACCCGCTCCGACAGCGCCAGCGTCCCCTCGGAGCCGCAGAGGATCGTTGCCAGGTTGCGCGGCTTGTCCGTCGGCCCGCCGGTTGCGAAGTGGGCAACTGAAGGCGAAGGCAAAAGCCCGTCGATGAGGTAGCCACCGACGCGCCGCGACACCTCGGGAAACG
>LNFM01007587.1_pt1 | contig 16885 bp, 13 predicted proteins | sample 596031 | NCBI WGS metagenome assembly LNFM01 (sample SAMN04254537, study PRJNA301005) | activated carbon metagenome | isolation source: dual media filters at the Ann Arbor, Michigan drinking water treatment plant | place: USA: Ann Arbor
ACCATCCAGAACGACATCCTCAAGGAGTTCATGGTCCGCAACACCTACATCTACCCGCCCGAGCCCAGCATGCGCATCGTGGCCGACATCATCGAGTACACGGCCAAGCACATGCCGCGATTCAACTCGATCAGCATCAGCGGCTACCACATGCAGGAGGCGGGGGCTAACCAGGCGCTGGAACTTGCCTTCACCTTGGCCGATGGCAAGGAATACGTGAAGACCGCGATCGCCCGGGGCCTGGACGTGGACGACTTCGCCGGCCGCCTGAGCTTCTTCTGGGCGATCGGCATGAACTTCTACCTCGAAGTGGCGAAGATGCGCGCCGCGCGCCTGCTCTGGACGCGCATCATGAAGGGCTTCGAGGCCAAGAAGGCCAAGAGTCTCATGTTGCGCACGCACTGCCAGACCAGCGGCTGGAGCCTGACCGAGCAGGACCCGTACAACAACGTGGTGCGCACCACGATCGAGGCCATGGCGGCGGTGTTCGGCGGCACGCAGAGCCTGCACACCAACAGCTTCGACGAGGCCATCGCGCTGCCCACCGAGTTCAGCGCCCGCATCGCGCGCAACACGCAGCTCATCATCCAGGAAGAGGCGCACATCACCCATGTGATCGATCCTTGGGCGGGCAGCTACATGATGGAGCGCCTCACGCAGGAGATGGCCGACAAGGCCTGGGCCATCATCGAAGAGGTCGAGGCGCAAGGCGGCATGACGCGGGCCGTGGACAGCGGTTGGGCCAAGCTCAAGATCGAGGCCAGCGCGGCCGAGAAGCAGGCGCGCATCGACAGCGGCAAGGACGTGATCGTCGGCGTCAACAAATACAAGCTCGCGCAAGAGAGCGTGATCGACATTCGCGACGTGGACAACGTCAGGGTGCGCGAAGGCCAGATCGCGCGCCTGGCGAAGATCCGCGCAGCGCGCGACGGCGCGAAGGTGCGGGCCGCCCTGGAGGCATTGACCGAAGCCGCGCGCGGCGGCGGCAACCTGCTGGCGCTGAGCATCGATGCCATCCGCGCTCGCGCCACCGTCGGCGAAGTGAGCGAGGCGCTGGAGAAAGTCTTCGGGCGCCATCGCGCCGACATCCAGAAGGTGACAGGCGTGTATGCCGCCGCCTACGATTCCGCCGAGGGCTGGAACACGTTGAAGGAGGAGATCGCCGCGTTCGGCGTCGAGCATGGGCGACGTCCGCGCGTGATGATCGCCAAGCTCGGTCAGGACGGGCACGACCGCGGCGCCAAGGTGGTCGCCACCGCCTTTGCCGATCTGGGCTACGACGTCGACATCGGGCCGCTGTTCCAGACGCCCGAGGAATGCGCCCGCCAGGCGATCGAGAACGATGTGCATGCGGTTGGGGTGAGCACCCTAGCCGCCGGTCACAAGACGCTGGTGCCGGCGATCATCGCCGCGTTGAAGGTACAGGGTGCGGACGACATCATCGTGTTCGTCGGCGGCGTCATCCCGGCGCAGGACTACGAATTCCTGTATGCGGCTGGCGTGAAGGGCATCTACGGTCCCGGCACGCCCATCCCGGCGAGCGCTAAGGACGTGCTCGAACAGATCAAGGCTGCGCAGGCCGGATCTCGATGAATTCTTGTCCTGGCGCCCCTTCGAGGCGCCTGCCTGGGCGCACCTGCGCCGGCTCGGCCAGGTTCGCCGCATGATGCACGCCGAGGCCTTGGCGACGCCGGAGCAGCGCTTGCGGCGCGACGTGCTCGGCAGCCCCGGCGCCGCGCAGCGCCGGGCGATGGCGAAGGCCATCACCTTGCTGGAGAGCACGCGCGCCGATCATCGGCTGCGCGCGGACGCGCTGCTCAATGCGTTGTTGCCGCACACGGGGCGGTCGCTGCGTATCGGTCTGAGCGGAGTGCCCGGCGTGGGCAAAAGCACTTTCATCGAGACGCTCGGCTTGCACCTGATTGCGCAAGACAAGCGGGTCGCGGTGCTCACCGTCGATCCCAGCAGCAGCATCAGCGGCGGCAGCATCCTGGGCGACAAGACGCGCATGGAGCGCTTGTCGGTGCACCCGGGCGCCTTCATCCGCCCCAGCCCCAGCAGCGGCACTTTGGGCGGCGTCGCCGAGAAGACGCGCGAGGCCATGCTCGTTTGCGAGGCCGCTGGGTACGACATCGTGATCGTCGAAACCGTGGGGGTGGGACAGAGCGAGACCGCCGTGGCCGGCATGACCGATCTCTTCGTGCTGTTGCAGCTGCCCAACGCGGGCGACGACCTGCAAGCCATCAAGAAGGGCGTGATGGAACTCGCCGACCTGGTCGTGATCAACAAAGCCGATCTCGATGAAGCCGCCGCCACGCGTGCCCGTGCGCAGATCACCAGCGCACTGCGCTTTCTCGGTCCGCACACAGGCACAGGCACGCAGGTGCTGCAGATGAGCGCGCTCAAGGGCGCGGGCGTGCATGCGTTCTGGGAGTCGGTCATGGAATTTTGCGAGAGGCAGCGCCGGGCAGGGCGCTTCGAGCAGCGCCGCCTTGCCCAGAACCAAGCCTGGATGTGGGAGCGCATCGAGGCGGGTTTGCGGCAGAGATTTCGCGAGCATCCGGCGGTGGCTGCTGCCCTGCCGGCGATCGTGGCGGATGTGAAGGGCGGTCGCCTCGCTGCCTCGGTGGCTGCGCGCCGGCTGCTCGACTTGATGGGTTAAGGGAGAACGTTCGACATGCACGACATCAACGAATTGCTCGAGAAGAAGCGAGCGGCCGCGCGCCTGGGCGGGGGCGAGAGGCGCATCGCCGCACAGCATGCCAAGGGCAAGCTCACCGCGCGCGAGCGCCTCGACCTGCTGCTCGACGAGGGCACCTTCGAGGAATGGGACATGTTCGTGGAGCATCGCTGCACGGACTTCGGCATGCAGGAGCAGAAGATTCCGGGCGACGGTGTCGTCACGGGCTACGGCATGATCAACGGGCGCCTGGTGTTCGTGTTCAGCCAGGACTTCACCGTGTTCGGCGGCGCATTGAGCGAGCCGCACGCGGAAAAGATCTGCAAGGTGATGGACCAGGCCATGAAGGTCGGCGCACCGGTCATCGGCTTGAACGACAGCGGCGGCGCGCGCATCCAGGAGGGCGTGGCCTCGCTCGGCGGTTATGCGGATGTCTTCCAGCGCAACGTGATGGCCAGCGGCGTCATTCCGCAGATCAGCCTCATCATGGGGCCGTGTGCCGGCGGTGCGGTGTACTCGCCGGCGATGACCGACTTCATCTTCATGGTGCGGGACAGCAGCTACATGTTCGTCACCGGCCCCGAGGTGGTGAAGACCGTGACTCACGAAGAGGTGACCGCCGAGGAGCTGGGCGGCGCGCTCACCCATACCAGCAAGAGCGGCGTGGCGGACCTCGCCTTCGAGAACGACGTGGAGGCCTTGCTGATGCTGCGGCGGTTCTTCAACTATCTGCCGCTCAACAATCGCGACGGCGTGCCCCTGCGGCCCAGCGGCGATCCGCCCGAGCGCCTGGACATGTCGCTCGACACGCTGGTGCCCGAGAATCCCAACAAGCCCTACGACATCAAGGAGCTGATTCTCAAGACGGTCGACGACGGCGACTTCTTCGAGCTGCAGCCCGACCACGCCAAGAACATCGTCATCGGCATGGCGCGCATGGCCGGCCGCACGGTGGGCGTGGTGGCCAACAACCCGCAGGTGCTCGCCGGGTGTCTCGACATACGCAGCAGCATCAAGGCCGCGCGGTTCGTGCGCTTTTGCGACGCGTTCAACATCCCGGTGATCACCTTCGTGGATGTGCCGGGTTTCCTCCCGGGGACGTCGCAGGAGTTCGGCGGCATCATCAAGCATGGCGCCAAGCTGCTCTATGCCTACGCCGAATGCACGGTGCCCAAGGTGACGGTCATTACCCGCAAGGCGTATGGCGGCGCGTACGACGTGATGGCCTCCAAGCATCTGCGGGGCGACGTCAATTTCGCGTGGCCGAACGCCGAGATCGCGGTCATGGGCGCCAAGGGCGCGGTGGAGATCATTTTCCGCGAGGACAAGGCCGATCCCGCCAAGCTCGCAGCCCGGGAGGCCGAGTACAAGGCTCGTTTCGCCAACCCGTTCGTGGCCGGCGCGCGCGGCTTCATCGACGACGTGATCCAGCCGCACGAGACGCGCAAACGCATCTGCCGGTCGCTGGCGATGCTCAAGGACAAGAAGCTCGAGAATCCGTGGCGCAAGCACGGGAACATCCCGCTCTGACAGCGGGGGAGACCAATCGCATGTTCAAGAAGATACTCATCGCCAATCGCGGCGAAATCGCCTGTCGCGTGATCAAGACGGCCCGCAAGATGGGGATAGCCACCGTCGCCGTGTACTCCGAGGCCGACAAGGAGGCTCGGCACGTGGAACTCGCCGATGAGGCTGTGCTCCTGGGTCCCGCGCCGTCGCGTGAAAGCTATCTGGTCGCCGACAAGATCATCGCCGCCTGTCTGAGCACGGGTGCCGAGGCGGTGCATCCAGGCTACGGCTTTTTGAGCGAGAACGAGGCGTTCGCGCGGCGTGTGGAGGAGGCGGGCATCGTCTTCATCGGCCCCAAGCACTACAGCATCGCGGCCATGGGGGACAAGATCGCTTCGAAGAAGCTCGCGAAGGACGCGGGCGTGAACACCATTCCGGGCTGGAACGAAGCCATCGACGCCCCCGAGCAGGCGGTGCAGATCGCCCAGGACATCGGCTATCCGGTAATGATCAAGGCGAGCGCGGGCGGCGGCGGCAAGGGGCTGCGCGTCGCTCACAACGACCAGGAGGCCTTCGAAGGCTTCACCAGTTGCCGCAACGAAGCGCGCGGCAGCTTCGGCGACGATCGGGTGTTCATCGAAAAGTTCGTCGAAAGCCCGCGGCATATCGAAATCCAGGTGCTGGGCGATGCGCACGGCAACGTGATCTTCCTGCACGAGCGCGAATGCAGCATCCAGCGCCGCCATCAGAAGGTGATCGAGGAGGCGCCGTCGCCCTTCATCAGCGAGGCTACCCGCGCGGCCATGGGCGCTCAGGCTGTCAGGCTCGCCCAGGCCGTGAAGTACCAGAGCGCGGGCACGGTCGAGTTCGTGGTGGGCAGGGACCAGAGCTTCTACTTCCTGGAGATGAACACGCGCCTGCAGGTCGAGCATCCGGTGACCGAATGCATCACCGGGCTCGATCTGGTGGAACTGATGATTCGCGTGGCCGCGGGAGAAGCCTTGCCTCTGACGCAAGACGAAGTGAAGCGCAGTGGCTGGGCCATCGAGTGCCGCATCAACGCCGAAGATCCGTTCCGCAACTTCCTGCCGTCCACCGGTCGCCTCGTGCGCTATCTGCCGCCGCTTGCGACGATGGAAGCGGCGCAGCCCGTTCCCGAAACCGGCGGCGTGCGCGTCGATACCGGGGTGCACGAAGGCGGCGAGATCCCGATGCACTACGACTCGATGATCGCGAAGCTGATCGTCCATGGGCGAGACCGGGCGCAGGCGATCGCGCGCATGCGCGAAGCGCTCAACGGCTTCGTCATACGCGGCATCACCAGCAACATCCCCTTCCAGGCTGCGCTGCTCGCGCACCCGCGCTTCGCCGCGGGCGAGTTCAACACGGGCTTCATCTCCGAGCACTATGGCAAGGGCTTCAGCGCCGCGGATGTGCCCAGCGCCGATCCCTTGTTTCTGGTGGCGCTCGCGGCTTTCGTCCGCCGCAAGGCGCGCGAGCGATCGGCCGGCATCAGCGGTCAACTGCCCGGCCACGGCGTGAAGGCGCGTCCGGATCTCGTGGTGGTCGTGCTGGGGGGCGACGGGCAGCACGAGCACCACGGCGTGCGCATCGAATGTTTCGAGCCGGGATCGGGCAAGGCCGACATCCTCGTCGACGGACGGCACTTCGCCGTCCAGAGCATGAGCAAGCTGGGCGAAGTGCTCATGGTCGGCACCTGCAATGGCAAGGACTTCATCGCGCAGATCGAGCGCAGCGGCCAGAACAATCCCCTGGGCATCCGCGTGTCTCACAACGGGACCCAGATCGACACCTTGGTGCTGCTGCCGCGCGCGGCCGAGTTGTTCAAGTTGATGCCGCACAAGGCGCCGCCCGACTTGAGCAAGTTCCTGCTCTCGCCCATGCCGGGATTGTTGGTGGACATCAGTGTGCAGCCCGGACAGAAGGTGCTGGCCGGGGAGCGGCTCGCGGTGATCGAGGCCATGAAGATGGAGAACACCCTCACCGCGATCCAGGACGGCACCGTGCACGAAGTGCTGGCCAAGAAAGGAGACAGTCTCGCCGTCGACCAACCCATCCTGAGCTTCGCATGATGGCGAGCAAGCCTTTCCGGATTCTCGGCGTGCAGCAGATCGCGATCGGCGGCGCCGACAAGCAGCGGCTGAAGTCGCTGTGGGTCGACATGCTGGGGCTCACCGTGCAGCGCACGTTCGTGAGCGAGAGCGAAAACGTCGACGAGGACATCTGCGCCCTGGGCAACGGCCCCACGGCGGTGGAGGTGGACTTGATGCAGCCTCTCGACCCCGCCAGGAAGCCTGCCGTGCACGCCACGCCGCTCAATCACGTGGGGCTGTGGGTCGACGACTTGCATCAGGCCGTCGCCTGGATGACGGCTCGGGGTGTGCGCTTCGCGCCGGGCGGCATACGCAAGGGCGCCGCGGGCCATGACATCTGCTTCATCCATCCCAAGGGCAACGAGCACTTCCCGCTGGGCGGCGAAGGCGTGCTGATCGAACTGGTGCAGGCGCCGCCGGAGGTCGTCGCCGCGCTGGGCGGGAGCGACGAGCGAGGTTGCCGATGACGACGAGTCGTCTCGCACCGGGCTTCGAACTCGTCCCGCGTTCCTTGTCGTGCGCGCTATCCGCGTAGCCAATCGTTTTCCTTCGAGGCCGTCGATGCCAGAGTCCTTGCCCCCCGATCTTGTCGCGCTGCGTGAATGCTGCGAGCGCTTTGCTCGCGACGTGTTGTTGCCACGGCAGGCCGCTTTGGCGGCGGGCCAAGTCGACGAGGCGAGTGTTCGGGTTGCTGTCACGCAGGCGGCACGCGAGGCGGGACTGTTCGCCATGACGCAGCCGAAGTCCTTCGGCGGTCGCGAGGCGGGCCCTCTCGCCCTGACCGTGGCGAGAGATACGCTGGCGGGGCACAACACCGGACTGGATGCGTGCGTGTTCGGGCCGGGGCCCGGGGTGCTGGCCGGCTGCGGTGAGCCGCTGCGATCGCTCTACCTGCATCCTCTGCTGGCCGGCGAAAAGCGCTCGGGCTTCGCCTTCACCGAACCGGACGATGCCGAGCACTTCACGCGTGCCGTGCCCACGGCCGACGGCGACTTCCTCGTCTCGGGGCGCAAGTCCTATGTCACGCGCGGCGCCGATGCCGATTTCATCAACACGCTGGTGGATGTCCCGGGACAGGGACGCGCGCTATTGGTCGTCGACGCGCGCTCGCCCGGGCTCTGCGTCGAGCGGCGGTTCGAAACGCTGGACGGCAGTCATCATGTCGCCTTCCGGTTCGATGCGGTGCGCGTGCCCGGGGATCGGATGATCGGTCGCCCCGGCGAGGGATTGCCTCGAGCCCTGGGTCAGATCGGCGATACGCGGCTTGCCATCGCCGCGCGCGCCGTGGGGTTGTCGCGCTGGACGATCGAGTTCACTCGGGCGCATCTACAAAGCCCGCATCATTCGGGCACGAGCCTGGCGGCGCGCGAGGGTGTGCGGTTGCGCTATGCGGACATGCGGATACGGACCTTCGCTGCCCGCAGCATGGTGTATCGAACCGCGCGGCTCGGGGAATCCGGCGAAAACGCCATCAACGAGGGCAGTGCCTGCAAGGTGTACGCGACCGAGACCTTCGGCGAGGTCGTCGACACGGCCATTCAGTTGGTCGGGGGCAAGGCGCTCACGGTCGGCCATCCGCTGGAGCGCTTGTACCGGCAGGCGCGCGCGCTGCGCACGGCCGAGGGTGCGAGCGATGTACTGCGCCTCAGTCTGGCGCGAGGAGACCTCGACTTGGGCAAGGGCGTGCTCTGAGCCTCGCAAGGCCGGTACGGCGGCGTCAGCGCGGTCCTGCTTCGGCGCCAGGCATCGGTCTGTCTTCTTTCGGGTCGCCTTCGGGTCGATCACTCTTTCCGCGCGCAGCCCTAGCGATCCTGGTAGGCCGCGGGATCTTGATATATGCGGGTGGCGAGAACTTTTCCGTCGGCGCTGAAGCCGATCTCGAACAAGGTCGGATCGATCATCCCTGAGACGGTATACGACCAGAGGGGGCCCGGCTCGTTGCGATACTGGACGTTGCGTGCAGGGCGTCCGATCAGGCGCTGCACTTGCTCAGGGCTCATGCCCGCAGTGATCTGTTGCGCCTCCCGTTCGGTGACGGAGTAACCGCCCGCCGCAAGGCTCGAGCCCATGAACGAGGCGAGGCAGGCGCCTGCGATCAGGTTGAGCAGTCTGGGAATGGTTGGGTTTTTCATCGTAGCCTCTGTGGTCGGTATTCGAGCAAGGACGCGAGCCGGCGGATCGTGGTTGCCCAGAGCGTTCGAACGCTCGAGCACGTCATGGCGTCGGCACCAACGCGCGTATTCCGCGCCTCGTCGCGATCGTCGAATCTTGCCTCGCGCGTGGAGAGGCCTGCTGATCCAGGCCCCGGTTGGCGCCGTTGGTGGCGATGCCCTTTCGACATCAGGGCAGGTAGCCCGAAAACACATCCCGCGTCTGATCCACCGGCACGAACGACTTTTGAAAGGCCGGAAGCATGTGCTTGGCGATGAGCTGGGGCGTCCAGCCCGTGCTCATGTGGGCCCGCTGTATCGGCCGCAGTTGATTGAACAGAATGAGTTCGTTCTTGCGCGAGTAGAACACCTGACCCGAGATGTCTTGCGCGAGGTCGCTGCATAAGAACACGACCAGGGGCGCGTTCTTTTCCGGCGGGATCGTCTCGCGCTGGCTCGCGCGTTGTTGCTGCTCCGGCGTCTTGCTGGGAATCGATTCGGTCATGCGGGTGAATGCGGTCGGTGCGACCACGTTGGAGCGCACGCGGAATGCGGCCATGTCGATCGCGATGCCCTTGGACAAGCCCACCAACCCGAGCTTGCCGGCGGCATAGTTCGCCTGCCCCATGTTGCCGATGAGACCCGACGTCGAACTCAGGTGGACGAACGCGCCGCCGTTCTGCTTGCGAAAATGAGGCGCGGCCGCCAGGCTCACGTAGGCCGAGCCCGTCAACACGACGCCGATGGACAAGTCCCAATCGTCGCGCGACATCTTGTGGAACATCACGTCGCGCAGAATGCCGGCATTGTTGACCACCGCGTCGATGCGCCCGAAGTTGTCGAGCGCGCATTGAACGATGTGCTGAGCGCCGTCCCAGTCGGACACGCTGTCGGTGCTCAGCGCCGCCTCGCCACCCGCGGCGCGAATGGCGTCGACGGTCTTCTGCCCCGGTCCCGTGCTGCGGCCCTCGCCGTTGACGGAACTGCCGAGATCATTGACGACGACGCGCGCACCCTGCTGCGCCATCATCTTCGCGATCTCCGAGCCTATGCCTCCGCCCGCGCCGGTGACGACCACCACCTTGTCTTCGACGATCCTCTCTGGAATATCCATGCGTCCTCCTCGGGTTGAAAAAATTCGGGAACTCCCGTGCTGCTCGCCAGTGTGCGAGTGTCCCGATCACGCCTGCCTGCCCATTCTCGCGGCGGCGGCGATCCGCCGAGCCGCGGCCGCTCAGACCGTCCGGTGAAACCACAGCAGCGACAAGGTGCCCGCCACCAGCGCGAACAGCGCCGCCGCCCCCCCGAAGATGGCGGTGAGTTCCGTCTCCCTGCGCTCGAGCACCAGTTTCGCCGTCAGCTTCTTGTAGACGTTGTGCAGATCGGCGGCGCTGCCCGCATGCGTGTATTCGCCCTCGCTGATGCTCGCGATCGCGCGCAGGGCGGTCTCGTCGAAGCGCATGAACACCGACATGCCATCGATATTGGCCGTGCCGCCGGCCGCGGCACCGAAGCCGATGGTGTGAACGCGCACGCCGCGCTCCGCTGCCAGCTTCGCGGCCTTCAGCGGGTCTGGGCCGGTGGTGCGCCGCCCGTCGCTCAGGAGCACGATCGCGCCTGCGGTATAGGAGCCCGGAGGCACCGCCTTGAAGCCCTTGTCGTCAGGCGGGCTCGCGCCCGCGGATGGCTTGCGACTTGCACCCTCGTTCAGCGTGCCGAAGCCATCCTCCTCGACCTTGATGCCCGCATCCGGCAGCAGCGTGTGCAAGGCGAGCAGCAGCCCGCTGCCGAGCGCCGTCTGGGACTGCAACTGAAAACGGTCGACCGCGGCGATCAGATCCTCGCGATTCTCCGTCGGCGTCTGCACCAGCGCGGCTGTGCCGGCGAACGTCACGATGCCGATGCGCACGTTGGCCGGCATGTCCTTGATGAAGTCCTTGACCGCCGTCTGCGCCGCCACGATCCGCGACGGTTCGATATCCGTTGCGCGCATGCTGCGCGAGACGTCCATCGCCAGCACGATGGTCTGGTACTCGTTCGGCAGGCTGAAGACGCCAACCGGGCGCGCCACGCCGAGCAGCGCGCAGAGCAGTGCCAGCGCGAGCAGCGACGCCGGCAGATGGCGCCGCAGCCATTGCTCCGGCCCGAGGGCGTCGCGCACGAGCAGCAGGCTGGCATAGCGCAGCGCGGTTCTCTTGCGTCGCCGCAGCGCGTAGACATAGGCGGCGATCAACAGCGGAACCGCCAGCAACAGCCACAGAAGATCGGACCACAAGAAGCGCATCGCATTTCCTCGGTCGCGCCAAAGGGGGGACTCGATCGCCGATGTCCGGCCCGACGGACAATATACACGTACCTTGCGCCTCGACGACGAGCGGCGGGCAATTCCATGGTATCCGTGCAGCGTCTGGCGTGCTAACGTGTCCTCGCCCAACGCGTGATCACGGAGACGTCATCCATGAGGCGGCAAGTGATCTACAGTTCCTCCAGGCGCCCGGCCGCCAGCGCCGGCTCGGATGCCGCTCGCCCGGACGATCCCGGGCAGGCGAAGCCGACCGCCGATCCTGCGCCGAGGTCCGCTTCGCTTCGCGTGCGCCTGGCCAAACATGCCGGTGTGCTGCGTTTTCTCGCGGGTGTCGCCGTCGCGCTGGTCGTCGGCGCGGTCTATCTGTGGCAACAGCCGCCGCCGGGGCTGAGCCAGGAACATGTCGACGCCGCAGTGCTGCGCACCTTGGAGACCAAGGCGCTGCCTGCCCGGGCGGGCAAGGCGGTCGAGGCCATACGCCCCTCGGTGGTGCGCGTGCGCGGATTCGTGGAGGTTGCGCCCTCTAAGCGTGCACAGAAGCCCAAGGCCAAGCGGCCGCCGAGCGCTCCCGCGCAAGGCGACAACGGCAAGCAGCAGGAGGACGACGGTGTCCCCGAGGGCATGGAAGAAATGGGCGTGGGGTCGGGTGTCGTTGTGATCGACGACGGCACCATCCTCACCAACCTGCACGTGATCAACGGTACCAAGCTCATCAAGGTCACGTTTCACGACGGCTCGGAATCCATCGCCCACGTCGTGAGCATTCATCCTGAAAACGACCTGGCGGTGATCAAGGCGCAGACCATCCCCGACGACTTGCCGGCGGCGACGCTCGGCTCCGCGGGACGTCTGAAGCCGGGAGACGACGTGGTCGTGGTCGGCTTTCCCTTCGGCATCGGCCCCTCGGTATCGGTCGGTGTCGTGTCCGGACTCGACCGCGAGTTTCGTTCACCCAAAGGCGAGCGCATACTCACTCGCCTCATTCAGTTCGATGCCGCGGCCAACCCTGGCAACTCGGGCGGTCCGCTGGTGACGCTGCAGGGCGACGTCGTCGGGATCGTGACCGCGATCCTGAATCCGACCGAGAGCGGCACCTTCATCGGCATCGGTTTTGCTGTGACCATCGGGGCGGCCGGGCGCGCCGCCGGGATGCATCCTTTCTGAGACACCGGAGCACACGTGCCATGAGCGACGATTCGATCGGCAATGTCCGCGACCTGATGGAGCGCGTCTTGTACGAGATCAAGCGCGTCGTGGTCGGGCAGGATCATTTTCTGGAGCGCGTGCTGATCGCGATGCTCGCCCAGGGGCATCTGTTGGTCGAAGGCGTGCCGGGATTGGCCAAGACGCTCACCGTGAAGACGCTGGCGCGCGCCATCCGCGGATCCTTCAAGCGCATCCAGTTCACCCCCGATCTGCTGCCGGCCGATCTCGTGGGTACGCGCATCTACAACCAGAAGACGGGCGATTTCACCACCTCCCTCGGGCCGGTGTTCACCAATCTGCTGCTGGCCGACGAGATCAATCGGGCGCCGGCCAAGGTGCAAAGCGCGCTGCTCGAAGTCATGCAGGAGCGCCAAGTGACGATCGCCGGCGAAACGCATCGGGTGCCTTCGCCCTTCCTCGTCATGGCCACGCAGAACCCGATCGAGACCGAGGGCACCTATCCGCTGCCCGAGGCGCAGGTCGACCGCTTCATGATGAAGGTGCTGGTCGACTATCCCACCGAAGAGGAAGAGTTCATCATCGTCGAACGGGTGACGGGCGCCGCGGCCGCCGTGGCCGCCGTGGCCAGCACCGAGCAGCTCGCCGCCCTGCAGGAAGAATGCCGCAAGGTCTATGTCGATCCCGCGCTCATGCAGTATGCGGTCAAGCTCGTCTCGGCCACCCGGCGCTGCGAACGCTACGGGCTGGGCGACATGGCGCGCTACATCACCTTCGGTGCCAGTCCGCGAGCGACCATTTGCCTGATCGAGGGCGCGCGGGCGCTGGCCTTCCTGCGCGGGCGCGAATACGTGTTGTCCGTGGATGTGGCCGATCTGGTGCCCGATGTGTTGCGCCACCGTCTGGTGCTCTCCTACGAAGCGCTGTCCGACGGCCAGACAGCGGATGCGCTGATCCAGCGCCTGATGCAAGCGGTGCCCCGACCCGAGGCGCCGCTCGAGAGCCATGTTCAGGTCGCGGCGAAGGCCTGAGACCGCGCCGGTCGCGCCCGCGCAGACGCCTGCGCCGGATGCGCAGAGCGTGCTGCGTCGCCTCGAATGGACGGTGCTGCGCCGGCTCGACGGGGTGCTGCAGGGCAACTACCTCACCTTGTTTCGCGGCTTCGGCATCGATCTGTCGGACTTGCGCGAGTACCGCTTCGGCGACGACGCGCGCACCATCGACTGGAACGCGACCGCGCGCCTGCAGTCGCCGCACGTGCGCCAGTTCAACGAGGACCGGGAGGTCACCGCCTGGTTTCTGGTGGATTTGAGCGGCTCGGTCGACTTCGGCGGCGGCGCAGTGACCAAGCGCGCCCTGGCGGTCGATTTCGTCGCCTTGGTGACGCGCATGCTGACCCGCCACGGCAACCGTGCCGGGGCGCTGCTCTACAGCGACCGCGTCGAACGCGTCCTGCCCGCGCACGCCGGCCGTCTGCACGTCCTGCATCTCATCGATCAACTGCAGAAGACCGCCACGGTACGCAAGCAGGGTGCGCCGACGCGCCTCGGCGATTTGCTCGAGCACGCCCTGAAGAGCATCAAGCGCAGGTCGCTGGTGATCGTCGTGTCCGATTTCATCAGCGATCCGGGCTGGGCGCGGGCGCTGGCCTTGCTCGGGCAGCGCCACGATGTGCTCGCCGTGCGTCTCTACGATGCGCTGGAAATGGCCTTGCCCGATCTCGGGCTGGTGACCATGGAAGACGCCGAGACGGGTCAACAGCTGTTCGTCGATACGCATGACCCGGCTTTCCGCAGGCGCTTTGCAGCGCTTGCTGCCGAGCGCGAGGCGGTTCTGCGCGAAGCGCTCGCGGTCGCCGGCGCCGACTGCATCGAATTGTCGACCGACGGCGATCTGGCGGAGACCCTGCTGCGATTCGCGCGGCTGCGCAAGCGGCGAGCCCAGCTGGCGAGCGGCGGCGTGCGCCCGGAGCCGATGCAGTGAACTTCTTCGATCAGTCCGCCCAGGTGAGCGTCCTGTGGCCGCGCATGCTGTGGCTGTTCGTGCCGCTGGCCCTCCTCGGTGCGATGTTTTTCTTCTACGGCCTCAGGCGCCGACGGGCGCAGCGCCTGCTGGCGCGGCTGACGCCTCATGCCGACGGCAAGACCTTCGGCGCTCGTCTGCGTCGCGGGCTGCCCATTCTGCTGTTCTTCGTCGCCTTGATCGCATTGGTCGGTGCGGTGTCGCGGCCGCATGCGAACGTGCTGCTGCCTTCGCTGCACAAGGATCTGATGATCGCGATCGACAGCTCGGGCAGCATGCGCGCCACCGATGTGAAGCCCGACCGCATGAGCGCAGCCAAGCAAGCAGCACGCACGTTCATAGAAAATCAGCCCTCGCACACGCGCATCGGCATCGTTTCCATCGCCGGCACTGCCGCAGTCGTCCAGTCGCCGACCGACAATCGGGAAGACTTGTATCAGGCGATCGATCGGCTGCAACTGCAGCGCGGCAGCGCCCTGGGCAGCGGCATCTACATCGCGCTCGCCACGCTGCTGCCCGATGCAGGCATCAATCTGGAGCAGCTCATACACGGTCGCTCCTGGGGCTGGCCGGTTCCGCCACCGGCGGGCGCGACGGAGCCCGTGCTGCCGGGGTCGAATCGTTCGGCGGCGATCGTGGTGCTGACCGATGGCGAGGGCAATTTCGGTCCGGATCCCCTGGAGGCAGCAAAGCTCGCGGCGGACCATGGTGTCAGGGTCTATACCGTCGGCATTGGCAGCCGCGAAGGCGCTCCGTTGGACTACTTCGGCTGGTCCATGCGCGTGCGCCTGGACGAAGACGTGCTGCGCAAGATCGCGGCGACCACGCATGGCGAGTACTACGCGGCCACCTCGGGCCAGGAGCTGAAGCAAATCTACGAGCACCTGAGCATGCGCATGCTCGTCGAGCGCAGCCGCACCGTGGAACTCACGGCCTATCTGGTCGGCATCGGGGCGCTGCTGCTGGCGATTTCCGGTTTCTTCTCGGTGCTCTGGTTCAATCGCGTACTCTGACGGCGAGCCGACAGCGTCGCGACTGCGAATGCGGCGCGGGCTGCCGGTGTTCGCGCAGGCCGGGCGCCTGGGACAACGCTCCCTTGCGCAGGCGGCTCGTGATCAGTCGACCTTGATGCCTGCCGCCTTGACCACCTTGGCCCACTTCTGGATTTCCGCGGCGACGTAGGCCGCGAATTCCGCTGGCGACGCACTCGGCGCGGTCACGATGCCCAGCTTGAGCAAGCCTTGTTTCACATCCGGCGCGCCGAGCGCCTTCAGCACTTCGGCGTGCAGCCGCTGCACGATCGCAGGCGGGACACCGGCCGGGACGAAGACGCCGTACCAGTTGTCGGTCGCGAACCCGGGCAGTCCGGCCTCGGCAACGGTGGGCAGATCAGGCATCAGCTCGAAGCGTTGACTGCCGGCGATGGCGACAGGCCGGACACGCTTGCTGTCGATCGCGGCCGTGGCCGTGGACACGGTGGAGAAGATCAGCTGGACGTTGCCGCTCATCAGATCGAGCATCGCAGGAGCACCGCCCTTGTAGGGCACGTGAATCATCTTCACGCCGGCAAGCAGGTTGAAGAGCTCGCCGCCGACGTGATCCGCGGCCCCGGGCCCCGAGGAACCGAAGTTGAGTTCGCCGGGACGCGACTTTGCCAGCGAGATCAGATCGCTCACCGATTTCACCGGCAACGACGGATGCACGACCAGCACATTGATGGCGACCACGGCACGACTGATCGCGGCGAGGTCGCGGACGGGATCGTAGGGCATCTTCTTCATCAGGCTCGGGCTGATGGCGATGGGGCCGATGGTTCCGAGCACGATCGTGTAGCCATCGGGCGCCGAGCGCGCGGCCAGTTCATTGCCGACCACGCCGCCCGCCCCGCCCCGATTCTCGACGACCACCTGCTGGCCGAGGGCCGCGCCGAGCTTTCCGGCGATCGCGCGTGAGGTGAAATCTGCGCCGCCCCCGGGGGCAGCCGGGCTGATCCAGCGGATCGGCTTGGACGGCCAGGTTTGGGCGAACGAAGCCGTGGTCATCAACGCCAACGTCGTTCCGGCCAGCAATACGCGCATCGTATCCATACTGATCACCTCGGCAGATAGTCGCTCTCGAGTTTACTGCAACCGCAGGAACTGCTCGCCGCGCACTACAATCGGGCGAGCAGGCACCGGAAGAGTGCTTTGTCGCGGTGCCGCCCTCGTCCTGCGTCCTTACCGAGCTGGGGCGGGTCTGCGCTTCAGGGCGGCCTGCTTGCGCGCCTTGCCCAGATTCCATGCAGGTATCGCGGCCAGCGCAAAGACGATCGCGATCATCAGGAAGCCGTCGCTGAAGCCGCGTGCGACCGCCTGAGCCTCGATCACCTCGCCGAGGAAGTGCAGTGCGCCCGGGCCGCGGACGTTCTCCGAGACGCCCGCTTCGGCCAGCAGGCCCTCGACGTCGGAGAGCAGTTCGCGACTCGTCGCGTTGCCGAAACTCTGCGTGGCCGCCATGGCTTCTGCGTGGAATTGCGTACGCTGCTCGACCACGACCACCAGCGCGGTCACGCCGCAGGCGCCTCCCAGCTGGCGCATGAAGTTGATGGTGCCCGAGCCCCTGTGCAACTGCTCCGGCGTGAGCGAGCGCAATGCCGAGGCGCTGAGCGAGGGCAGGATGAGCGCCATGCCGCAGCGGGCGACGATGATCATGAGCGCGAAGGCGATGAAGGTGGTGTTCGCATCGGTCCCGCTCATGAGGTAGTTGCCCAGCGCGAACATGACCAGGCCGCAGATCACCATCAAGTGGGGCGGCAAGGTGTCGGCCACCCGGCCGAAGATCGACGTGCCCGAGATCACCAGCATGCCGGCGGGAACCAACAGCAGGCCGGACAGGAAAGGCGTGAACCCCTGGACCTGCTGCACGTTGACCGGGATCAGGTAGTTGGATGCGAAGTTGCCCA
>LNFM01010044.1_pt1 | contig 16885 bp, 12 predicted proteins | sample 596031 | NCBI WGS metagenome assembly LNFM01 (sample SAMN04254537, study PRJNA301005) | activated carbon metagenome | isolation source: dual media filters at the Ann Arbor, Michigan drinking water treatment plant | place: USA: Ann Arbor
GTTTTGATGATTTTTGAGCTCTTCGTTAACCGGGTTGCACTCTTTATCTTGCGGTTGGTCAGTGATACCAATTGTTTCAAATAAAATTATTTTTCGTTAAGTAGTGAATGTTGCTGTTTGGGTTCTATATTATTTGAGGCTTTAAAACGATAAACAATAACCGCCAAACCATAAACTTTGTTTCTTTGTCAAAAATAGCAATTAATTGCCACAACCTCCTGTCATACGCCCCCATGAATCATCATTTATTGAACTCCAATCGGTTGACAGCACCAACAACTATGCCCGCCAGCAAATTCATGCTGGTTTGGCACAGCCTGGAATGGCATGGTTTGCCCACGAACAAGTGGCAGGAAAAGGCCAGCGGGGAAAAATCTGGCAATCGGAAAAAAATTCAACTATATCGCTCAGCGTTGTTATAAAGCCGGGTTTGTTATCTTTTCAATTAACCGGACAATTTCAACTAAGTGCTTGTGTGGCAGTAGCTGTGCATGATTTTTTTACAAAATATGCTGGTGATGATACAAAAATAAAATGGCCCAATGACCTGTACTGGCAGGACAGAAAGGCAGGGGGGATTTTGATTGAATCGATAGTCAGGAGTCAGGAATCAGGAGGTATAGATGATCTGTCAAAATCTTCAGGATGGAGTTGGGCTATTATTGGAATTGGAATTAATATAACCCAGGCATATTTTTCTCCGTTTTTGCCAAACCCTGTTTCGTTAAAGCAGATCACCGGGAAAAGCTTTGAACCGTTGTTGCTGGCAAAGGAACTTTATAAAATATTACTGGCAAGACTTGACGAATTGAGCACTAATGGTTTTGAGAATATCTATGCGCAATACCTGCAACAGTTATATAAAAGAAATGAAATCGTAAAGTTGAAAAAAGACAACCGGGTATTTGAAGCAAGAATAAAAACAATTTCTCCGTTGGGAAAATTGGTAGTTGAACATGCTACAGAAGAAGAATTTAATTTTGGAGAAGTAGAATGGCTTTTTAGATAAATTCAACCTTTTCAACCAGCCTATTCGTTTTTTCATTTTCCCTTGCCTCAATCTCAAATTTATTATTGTAGTATCCGTTCTTCATCCAATGAAAAAGATACTTGCTTATAAAGCCAATAAATCCATTTTGTTTGTATTGTTCTACATGCTTTAGCTCATGACAAACCCATTCTCTGTTACTTAAAAACTCTTTGCGGCTTGTATTATGCAAATGAATAGTGCTGCCAAAAACAATAGCCACTTTTTCAGCTTTCATTTTTGCAGCTGCAATTTTCGCTACCAGAGAATTTTCTTTTATCCGCACTTGCATACAACAATGACTTTAATTGAATTGTTTTCGTTGCAGGCATTCTTACTTCCTGTATCATTTCAACGCCACCAAAATCTCTTCGGCATGTGCTTTATTCCTGGGCTTGGTAAAAATTTTCAGGATGATTCCCTTTTCATCAATTACAAATGTGGTGCGGAGCACACCCATATATTCCCGACCAAATAGTTTTTTTTTATCCCAAACTCCATATTTTTCAAGTACATCATGCGCAGTATCTGCAATAAGTGAAAATGGTAATTTATATTTTATTTCAAATTTTTTCAGCACTGTTTCACTGTCCGGACCTACTCCAAGTACTTCAAATCCATTTTTCTTTAGCAATGTATAATTATCCCGCAGGTTGCAGGATTCAATAGTGCAGGTTGGCGAGCCGGCTTCTGAATAAAAATACAATACCAACTTTTTCCCTTTATAATCCGCCAGCGATACTTTTTTTCCATCCTGGTTAGAACAGGAAAAAACTGGGGCCTTGTTTCCTTCTTTCAGTGTAACCATAATTATTTTTTCTTTTTAGCAGGTGGCTTCTTTGCAGTAGTTTTCTTCACCACTTTCTTTTTGGGTGGCGGCGGAGTGTATGGGGCTCGTTTAAACCACCAAGCTTTTGTAGTAGTGTTACCAACAAGGTCTTCTATAGTAACTTTTATTTCATGTACCCCATAAGGACATCTTTCATCAAATTGATAGATCCAATTACGAGTTTTATCATTGGTAAACCGAAGCCACTGACCATTCAACTCTGCTCTCAGTTTTTTTACCATTCCAAAATTATCTGTAGGAGAAAATACAATACGGCTGGCTGCACTTAAGTTAATGGTGTCTCCTCTTCCTAGTTCGTTTAGTTGTGGTGGTATTACATCGGCTACTACTTGAAAAGTTCCAAAATCGCCAAATTTTGCAGTTACCCAATCTCCTTGCCATTCTGCTTTTCTTATCGTACTTCCTTTGGACGTTTTTTGTATCAGCAATCTATCTTTCCATTCATCAGGTATTTGTTTTGTTGGCTTTATCCGCACCGTTAGATCATCATGCACTGGAAATGAGCCGTCGTTTACCTGATGTATTCCTGAAACAATGGTAGTAGCCACAGCATTATTTCTAAAATAAACGGACTGCACGGTATCATACAAACAACCTTCACCAATGAATAATTCAAAATCCGGTTTCTCCAGCACACTCACCATATTGGGAGCAAACCGCTGTGCCGGATTTCTGTATTTCATTATTTGTTGGGCAAGACTATCTGAATATTGAATACCAAAATTTATTTGAGAAGTATTACCATGTGCATCTTTTACATCAATACTTACATTACGGATGGTGGTATCTGCTAAATGAATAACACCATCATTTTTTATTACATGATACGCAGCACCATTATCACCCGGCAATTTGGAAAGATGTTGGAGGTAGGCGCCGCCGTTGTAATCATATTTATAATCAATATGAGCATTCATGTACCGGGTTTCTTTGTAATCAATACTATCCAATACAAAACTTAATTGCGGTTCGTAATTAATAAACAATTTGGCAGAGAAAATTCCATTGGGATTATTTGAACCACTCAATCTATCGTAAGCCTGTATAGCAAAACTCACTCTATCCAATCCGGTTACTATCACGGGCAGTTTCGGAATGATATAGCCGCTGTCCGTATTTTTTAATGCAAAAAACCTTGGCGATTGGTCGTACACAGATTTGCTTCTGTCATACATTGCCAATTTAACAATAGTTGGCGCCACCCTATCTTCCACATCAAAACCAAACAACAAAGGGTTCAATCGCTTGGTGGTTTTTGTATCAAAAATTTCAAAATGAAGGTGTGGCCCCTGCGAACCTCCGGTGTTGCCACTGTATGCAATAAGCTGCCCTTTATGAACCGGGAATTTATTTTTTTCTAAATCCAATTCTATCGCCCAACTTTCCTGGCTGTATTGCTGTCCTGTTACATATTCTTCCAACTCCGGGTAAAAATCGTTGAGGTGAGCATATAATGTAGAGAGGCCGTTGGGATGAGTTATAGTGATGAAACGTCCAAAACTTTGTGCCCGAATACCGATATGAGAAATATAACCTTCTGCGGCTGCATAAACCGGCAAATTTTCCCGTTGGTTCGTTCTTAAATCCAGCCCCATGTGCCAGTGATTAGGACGGAGCTCACCAAAATTGGCCGAGAGATCAATGGGAATGCCGAGTGGATTTCTGAAATAACCTTTGGGGTAAGCAGGTAATTGTGCTTGTACAAAAGATGAAATAAAAATAACCGAACTAAGAAATAAAACCTTCCACTGCATGCACAAAAATAAGCATCAATGGCTATACTACTAAAGAGGTATAGGTCATAAGGTGCAATCTTTGTATCTTTTAACTTTTATTAGTTATGCGAAAGCTACTGTGGCTGTTACCAGTCGCCATTATATTATGTGCCTGTCCTTTTGAATCAAAAGTTCCATTGGCAGCAGCACCGGTTGAGCCGGTTGATACTACTATGCTTGGCTATTGGTATGGTATTGTAAAAGATGGCAGCGATTATTTTGGTATTGAAGCATTAGATATTAGCAAACAATCTGATTCTACTTACTCTATTGTTCGTTATGGCAAAGCTATAAAAGGCGATATTATATTACCTGATACCGCTTATTTTACGGGCTTTGCTTCTTATGTAGGTGATCTGAAATTTATGAATGTGGAGTCTACGATCGTGTTAGTAGAAAACCGCCGCAACAAACAACCAATAATAACAAAAGAAAAAGTTTATTATATGGCCAAGTTTGAAATGCGAAACGACACTTTACAGCTAAAAACGATTTCAGAAAGTTTTTCTCCGACCAAAAAAATATTTAGCAGCCCCGAGCAGTTGAAAGAGACAGTAACAGATTTATTATCCCAGAAGAAAAATATTTACGACGATCTATACTCCCTTTCGTACCGGAAAATTCCAAAGCCGCAACCGTTTAAATCGTTTTAAATTTTCATGGGGAAAAAAATCAAATTTCAGCCCCGAAAACCCCTGCTATTCCCTTACTTTTGCGCAATTTGTTTTTCTATAACGATTACTGCCAGTAAAGCTTAAAAACAAAAAATGCCAAAAGACAATTCGATCAAATCGGTTCTTATTATCGGCTCCGGCCCCATTATTATCGGACAAGCCTGTGAGTTTGACTATTCCGGCACTCAAGCCGCCCGGAGTTTACGGGAAGAAGGGATAAAAGTTATTCTTATTAATAGCAACCCGGCCACCATTATGACAGACCCCATGATGGCAGACCGGGTTTATTTATTGCCGCTTACGGTAGAAAGCATTGAACAGATATTACAGGAAAATGATATTGATGCAGTGTTGCCAACCATGGGAGGGCAAACGGCACTTAATCTGGCTAAAGAAGCGGAAGAACTCGGCATATGGAAACAATACAACGTTCGTTTAATTGGTGTAGATATAAAAGCCATTGAAAAAGCAGAAGACAGAGAACAGTTTAGAAAGTGGATGATTGAGTTGGGTGTAACCGTGGCAGAGGGAAAAATTGCCAACTCCTACCTGGAAGGAAAAGAGTTTGCACAGCAAATAGGTTTTCCATTGGTGCTTCGTCCATCTTTCACTTTGGGAGGTACCGGTGGTGGATTGGTGTTTAAAAAAGAAGACCTGGATGATGCACTAAACAGGGCTTTAACTGCCAGCCCCATACATGAAGTATTGGTAGAAAAAGCGGTATTAGGGTGGAAAGAATTTGAACTGGAGTTATTAAGAGATTCCGCTAATAATGTTTGTATCATATGTACCGTAGAAAATTTTGACCCGATGGGAGTACACACCGGTGATTCCATTACGGTGGCTCCTGCAATGACATTGAGTGATACAGGCATGCAGTTGATGCGTAATACCGCCATCATGATGATGCGTGACCTGGGAAATTTTGCCGGGGGTTGTAATGTACAGTTTGCATTAAACCCGGATACGGAAGAAATATTAGCAATTGAAATTAACCCGAGAGTAAGCCGTTCATCAGCATTGGCTAGTAAAGCCACTGGTTATCCTATTGCCAAGATTGCAGCGAAGCTGGCTATCGGTTATAACCTGGATGAATTGGAAAACCAGATTACCGGAACCACTTCTGCTTACTTCGAGCCTGCTTTAGATTATGTGATTGTAAAAATACCAAGATGGAATTTTGATAAATTCAAAGGTGCTAACGATACACTGGGCTTCCAGATGAAAAGTGTGGGAGAAGTAATGGGTATTGGTAGAAGTTTTACTGAAGCGATTCAAAAAGCTTGTCAGAGTTTGGAGAACAATGCGGTTGGGCTTGGCTACTATGGCAAAAGCCTGATGCATGCCGATGAGCTACTGGAATATATTAAAACCCCAAAATGGGATCGCATCTTCCGAATTAAAGATGCATTGATGGCGGGTATTTCTGTTGGCACAATTTCAAAAGCTACCAATGGTATCGACAGATGGTTTCTCTACGAGATTCAAAAAATCTGCAACCTGGAAAAAGAAATGGCTAAATATGATCTCGCCGATTTACCATTGAATCTATTAAGAGAAGCAAAAGTGCATGGCTTTAGCGATGAGCAGATAAGTCGTATCACTGAACATGGCGATGAAGATGATGTTTACAATAAAAGAAAAGCAGCAGGCATTACAAGAGTGTATAAAATGGTGGACACTTGCTCGGCAGAGTTCGAAGCAAAGACTCCTTATTTCTATTCAACATTTGAAAGCCTTTCTACCTCTGCTCAAGGCGGTGGATTGGTACACAATGAAAGTAAAGTTTCCGATAAGAAAAAAATTATAGTACTCGGTTCCGGACCTAACCGAATTGGCCAGGGTATTGAGTTTGATTATTGTTGTGTGCATGGTTTATTAGCTATTAAAGAATGTGGTTACGAAGCCATTATGGTTAACTGTAACCCTGAAACGGTGAGTACCGATTTCGATATGGCCGATAAATTGTATTTCGAACCGGTTTACTGGGAACACCTTTGGGAAATAATTGAACATGAAAAGCCAGAAGGTGTAATTGTGCAGCTCGGCGGACAAACTGCATTGAAGCTTGCTGAAAAATTAACGCAAAAAGGAATTAAGATCATCGGTACTTCTTATGACAGTCTTGATATTGCGGAAGACCGTGGCCGCTTTAGCGACCGTTTAAAAGTATTAGACATTCCTTATCCTGATTATGGAACTGCGGAAGATGTAGATGAAGCTGTAGCAGTTGCCAATAAAGTTGGTTATCCTGTTTTGGTTCGTCCTTCATATGTTTTGGGCGGACAAAGAATGAGGATTGTATTGAATGATGAAGAAGTAGAAAAAGCAGTAGTGAGTCTATTAAAACATTTACCCGGCAATAAAATATTGATCGATCATTTTCTTGACCGTTGCCAGGAAGCAGAGATTGATGGCATTTTTGATGGAGAGAATTTTCATGTAATGGGTGTAATGGAGCATATAGAACCTGCCGGTATTCACTCAGGTGATAGTAATGCAGTATTGCCGGCTTTTAATTTAACACCGCTGATTGTGCATACCATGGAAGAGTACGCAGAAAAAATTGCGAGGGATCTGAAAATACAGGGTCTTATCAATATTCAATTTGCTATTAAGAATGATAAAGTGTTTGTAATTGAAGCCAACCCAAGAGCATCCAGAACTACACCATTTATAGCAAAAGCATACCAGATACCTTACCTGAATATTGCTACTAAAATCATGTTGGGTACACATAAGCTTACTGATTTTACATTCGAGAAAAAAATGAAAGGCTTTGCGATAAAAGAACCAGTTTTCAGTTTCAATAAATTTCCAGGAGTAAATAAAGAACTCGGCCCAGAAATGAAATCGACAGGTGAAGCCATTCGCTTTATAAAAGATTTGAGAGACCCGTACTTCCGTCAATTGTACAAAGACAGAAGTATGTACCTGAGCAAGTAATGTTGCTCAACAAATTTCAAAAGGAAAGCCCATCATCAGTTACCTGTGATGGGCTTTTAGTTTAATGGTTACTGGTCTCTGGTTAAGGAAACTCGTAGTTGGTTTTGGTTATCGCATTTAGCGAAGTAATCTTTTATAATTCAGTTACTGTTATAACATAAAGCTACACCGGACTGCAAACATGCCTGTTTTAAATTTATCATTATATTAGGCGCATCATTAACTCCTCTATTCACATTTTTTGATTTAAATATTTGCTTATCAATTAATTGGATAAAACAACCGATACCTATTTATTTAGTTCATATCATTGGAAAAAATCTTATTTTCATAACCTAATTTCAGGTATGAATAATTCTTCTGACTTTTTGTGGCGTTTGATTCATTCATTAAGCAGTAGTGAAAAGCTTTTTTTTAAACGCAACTTTGTTGGAGCTGGCAGCCAGGCACTTTATATAAAACTATTTAATGCAATCGCTATACAAAAAAATTATAACGAAGAAACAATACTTAAAAAATTTACTCAGCAACTCACCAAAAAAAACATCGCCTCGCAAAAACATTACCTGCTACAGCTTATTAGTGATGCAATTGTAGAATACGATAGCCGCAACAGTGTCGGTCATTCGATTTATAAACAAATGTTGCTGATCAGAGTGTACAGAAAAAAAGGATTACTGGCCGAAGCCCATAGTGTTTGGAAAAAAGCAGTAGCAAAAGCCCGGCAAACCGAGTCGTATGCGATACTTAACTTATTAAAGGCAGAGTATGAAAAAATGATTTTATCAAGTAGTGTTCATATCAGCTACAATGAGATGCACTCTATTTTTAAAGGTCATTTGATCACACATACACAATATGCGGGTCTTATTACTTTACGGGATATTTATGCCGAAGTATTGATACTAAAAAGAACAGCGCATTTCGACCTTGATAAAGGCCTAAAAGAAAAAACTAAAGCACTCTTGCAGCAGGTAGACGACTATAGCTCTGCACTTGATACAAAATCCTTTTGGCTCCGGCATTACTTTCATTTAAGTAAGGCCACACTGCTTTACCTGCTAAACGATATTCCGGGTTCATTTCAATTATTACAGCAAGCATTAAAAGACTGGGAAAAAAATCCCTCCTTTATAGAAACACATGGCGAACATTATATTGAGCTGCTATATATGATAAACTATGCAGGCACTTTGCATGGCTCCTATGAGTATGTAGAAGACGTATTTAATCTTACTATCAACAATCAGCTTCAGGATAAAACACAACGGGCAAATTTTGAAGCTGTAAAATACCTGGCATTGAATAAAGTGTATAATAAAACAGCCCGGTATAAAGACGTTGAGAAGCTGGTAAAATCTATGAAAACAAAATACCGGTTATGGGAGCCTGTTTTGAATGCAGAACTGAACAGAACAGTTAGTCTGTCGCTGGGTATTGCCAGTTTTGTATTAGAGCAATATGACGATGCATTATATTTCACAAAGAGGGGTGCTATATATTTTAAAGATGGTACAAGGGAAGAACATTCTGCTGTTGCACAAGTTTTACTTTTGCTAATTGCATACAGCCTGAACAATGCAAGAATTTTTGATGCACAGTACCGCTCTACGTACACTTATTTTTATAAACGAAAAAAGAAGCATCCTTTTGAAACAGCTTTGGTGCAATGCCTCCGCCGAACTTTTTATATGAAAGATGCAAAAAGTAAAATAGAAGAATACAAAAAAGCATTGGAGGTATTTATACAAAACAAAGAAGACAATGTACAGCAACAATCGTTTGCCATTTTTAATTACCCCGGATGGCTTACCAGTAAAATCAGGCGTATATCCTACCGCCAATACGTTGAACAAAAAGTAAAAGAAAGTAGTTTGTCCTGATTCAATTTTTACAATTCAAAGCATGAATAAAGAAATTCAATCCATTATCAGCCGGATGGAAACTGTAAATAGCGGTGAACCCTGGTTTGGCCGGGCGGTATTTGAAATTATGGATGAAGTAGAGCCAGCAAATGCATTTGAAAAAACAACTGATGCACCGCATTCTTTAATTGAATTATTATATCACATGATTACCTGGGCAGATTTCGCTTTAAAAAGATTAGAGAAAGATACCATCAGCGATTTGAAAGCAGCCAAAGAACTCGATTGGCGGAAAATAGATCCGAAACAACATAACTGGAAAAAAGGTCTAAAAGAATTCAAAAGCATACATAAAAAGATAACTACCCTCCTACAGAAAAATGAAGATGAATTTTTAAATGAGATCGTGGATTACCGTAAATACGATTTTCGCTTTTTGCTAAACGGCATGATCGAGCATAATATCTACCACCTTGGCCAGATAGCTTACCTGAATAAAATGCTGAGCTAAAGACAGAATATACCTGAAAGTGGTATTTTTTAAAAGCCACTGCTGCAGTAACTTTTCAGCATGGCTTTTAGTAGCATCCATCTTTGGAAAAAAATTCCATTTATAAAACTATTACTGGCAATGATTGCCGGAATTGTTTTACAATGGCACGGCCGGTTAAATGCTGCTACCTGGTGGATTGTTGCAGGGGTAACAATGCTAATTATCATCCTGTTTTTTTTGCTTCCCTTCTTTAAGCAATACCGATACGCATATCTGAATGGTATTTTCATAAGCCTAATCGGCTTTTCGTTGGGTGCTTTGTTAGCTGCTGATAGAGATATAAGAAATGATAAGCAATGGCTCGGCAATTTCTACCAACCCAACAATGGTATTATTGTTACATTGGATGAGCCACCGGTAGAAAAAACAAAATCCATAAAAGCAACTGCAAGCGTCAGTTACTTAATACAAAATGGCGAGGCCAAAGCTGTAACAGGAAAGATTATCCTGTATTTTAAAAAAGACTCTTTACTCAAATTAGATTACGGCTCGCAGGTTCTATTAAAGAAGCCCTTGCAGGAAATAAAAAACTCCGGAAATCCGGGAGGCTTTGATTATAAACGGTATTGCCTTTTTCAAGAAATAACCCACCAGGTATACTTAAAGCCAGGGGAATTTGAAATACTGGGAGGCAAGAAACAAACCGCCTTCAAAAATTTTATTTATGCTGCGAGGGAATGGGTGCTGAACATTCTTCGCACCAATATTAAAGGTGAGAAAGAATTAGGATTAGCGGAAGCTTTGTTGATCGGGTATAAAGATGACCTGGAGCAATCGTTGGTACAATCTTATACTAATACCGGCGTAGTTCACATTATTGCTATATCTGGCTTGCATCTTGGCTTAATTTATTGGTTGCTTTCCATTTTATGCAAACCTCTAAAGAAAAATAAAAATACAAGATGGTTAAGCCCGGTTATTATAATTACCGGGTTATGGCTGTTTAGTTTACTAGCCGGAGCACAGCCTTCCATTCTTCGATCTGCTGTTATGTTTACCTGTATTGTATTGGGTGAATCCCTGTCAAGAAGATCTTCTATTTACAACACAATGGCGGTTTCAGCATTTATTCTGCTTTGTATAAATCCGTATTGGCTATGGGATGTTGGCTTTCAATTATCATATGCAGCTGTTCTAAGCATCATCATATTTATGCGACCAATTTACAATTGGTTCTATATAAAAAACAAAGCATTGGATTTTATCTGGAAGCTCAATGCTGTTACATTGGCTGCACAAATATTGACCGTCCCATTAAGCATTTATCATTTTCACCAATTCCCTAATTTATTCTTTATAACCAATTTTGTTGCAGTTCCATTGTCAAGTATTATTCTCCTAGGTGAAATTTTTCTTTGTGTAATATTCTTTATTCCTGCACTAGCAACACTGGTTGGCAAAGTGCTTGAATGGCTTATCTGGCTCATGAACAGTTATATTGAAAGAATAGAAGTAATAAAATTTTCTTTATGGGATGGATTACAGATAAATATTATTCAGGCAATCTTACTGGTACTTTGTGCAGCAGGTATCAGTCGCTGGTTAATGGATAAATCAACAGCCGGATTTAAGTTGGGACTTTTTTCGTTGTTGGGTTTTATTGGCTTGCGGTCCTACTCCTTTATAAAAAGCAACCAGCAACAAAAAGTGGTAGTGTATAATGTGCCACAAAAAGCAGCTATTGATTTTATAAATGGCAGAGACTACAAGTTTGTTGGCGATTCAACATTGCTGGCTGATGATTTTGCCCGCAATTTTCATCTGAAGCCTGCAAGAATACTTTTCCGGATAAAAGAAACGCATACGTTGAGTAACCTACGAGCTACTGATAATTACATTGACTATCACGGTAAACGCATCTTATTACTTGACTCTTCCATAGCATTTGCTATGGAAGAAATAAAACCCACTATTGATCTTCTTGTTATTTCAAAGAATCCGAAAATCTATATGAAAAAGCTAGCTGCTTCATTAGATATAAAGCAGGTGGTGTTCGATGGTTCTGTTCCCGCCTGGAAAGCGAATTACTGGAAAAAAGATTGTGACTCATTGAAAATTCCCTGGCATGATGTGACAACGAAAGGGGCTTTTGTAATGGGGATTGAATAATATTTCCACTCTCGAAAAAAGCCTCTTTTGCAAAGAAACCGCAGACACTTACCTTTGCGACTTCCCAACGATTTGCCTGCCTTCAACACCACATTTTTATGAACAAAAAGATTCAATCGGCACTTATTTCTGTTTTTTATAAAGACGGACTCGAAAACATTGTACAATTATTATCGGAACAAGGTGTAGCCATCTACAGCACCGGCGGCACCCAAACTTTTATTGAAAACCTGGGTATAAAAGTAATTCCTGTAGAAGACCTCACCACTTATCCATCAATATTGGGTGGACGGGTGAAGACATTACATCCTTCTGTATTTGGCGGTATATTGGGCAAACGGGATGATGCACAACATGTGGAGGAAATGAAGCAATACAATATTCCGGAAATTGATCTGGTAATTGTAGATCTCTATCCGTTTGAAGAAACGGTAGCAACAACTACCGATGAAAAAGCAATTATTGAAAAAATAGATATCGGCGGACCTTCTATGATAAGAGGTGCTGCTAAAAATTTTAAAGATGTAGTGGTAATTGCTGCAAAAAAAGAGTATGCCGCATTGGAAAAATTGTTGAAAGAGCAGCAAGCTGAGACAACCTTAGAACAACGAAAAGCATTTGCTGCAAAAGCGTTTGAAGTAGTAGCACATTATGATGTAGCAATCGCCAAATATTTCAACCTGCCTACCGGACAGGCAGGTTCCTCTGAGTCATTATTCTTTTTGGAATCAATCACCAATCCAAAAGCAATGCGATATGGTGAAAACCCTCACCAGTCAGGCATATTTTATGGCGATTTAAATAAACTCTTCAATCAATTAAACGGCAAAGAGCTTTCCTATAATAATTTGGTAGATGTGGATGCAGCAATGCAATTGATAAAAGAATTCAACAGCACAACCTTTGCCATTATTAAGCATACTAATGTATGCGGTGTGGCGCAACGACCAACCGTAAAAGAAAGTTGGGATGCAGCACTGGCCGGTGATAATGAAAGTGCTTTTGGTGGTGTACTAGTTTGCAACGGCACTATTGATAAAGCTACTGCTGATGCCATCAATGAAATTTTCTTTGAAGTATTAATTGCTCCTGCATTTGATGAAGAGGCGTTGACAATTCTAAAATCGAAGAAGAATAGAATTTTGCTGACATTGAAATCGCAACCGGAAAATAAAGAGCAATACAAATCTGTATTGAACGGTGTATTAGTGCAAGGCATCGACAAAGGAAATTTTGCTGAATGGAAAGAAACGGGAGCAAGAGAAACAACACAGGCGGAAAAAGATGATTTAACGTTTGCCAATATTGTTTGCAAGCATTTAAAATCGAATGCAATTGCACTGGTAAAAAATAAACAACTGGTTGGAAAAGGATGCGGACAAACAAGTCGTATTGATTCACTACGACAGGCATTAGAAAAAGCAAAGCAATTCAAGTTCGATTTAACAGGTGCCGTAATGGCCAGCGATGCATTCTTTCCTTTTAACGATTGTGTGCAACTGGGATATGAGGCAGGTATTTCTGCTTTTATTCAACCAGGCGGTTCTATAAGAGATAATGATTCCATTGAATATTGCAAAGCGAATAACCTGGCAATGGTGATAACAGGGTTACGGCATTTTAAACACTAACTGTAAAACTATATAGTCTCCCTTTGGGGTGATTTAGAGGGCATGAACATTTTCGACTTCCATAAAACCATTATAATATTCAATCCGCTTACCATCAATAAAAAAGGGGCAAGGTCAAAAGCATTGTTTGCCTTAGCATTGGTTTGTGTTTTATGGGGTACCACCTGGATCGCTTCCAAAGAAGGAGTAAAACATGTTCCCGATGCATTACAGATGGCAGCAATCAGACAATTAATTGGCGGTACCTGTTATGTTGCTTTCTTTCTTTATAAAAAAGCAACATTGCCTAAAGGAAAAGAATGGATCCCCATTCTTGTTTTAAGTTTTCTGAATTTTATTATGAGCAACGGCCTTAGTACATTGGCATTGCAATATGATATTTCTGCGGGGCTTGGAGCTATCATCGGCGCAATTTTTCCATTATGGATAGTAGTGATCGGTCTTTTTATATCCAAAGAAAAAATGCCAACCAAAGCAATCATTGGTTTATTATTGGGATTTGGTGGCGTATGTGTTATTTTTTACGACCACCTCAATGATTTCCTTAATCCGAAATTTCAAATAGGAATTTTATTTTCCGTCGTTGCTACTTGGACATGGGCTTTTGCTACCTTATACACAAAAAAACAAGCCTTAAATTTTAATCCCTACTTCAGTCTTGGTTTGCAAATGATAATCAGCGGATTTGCTTTGTATGGTTTTTCATCAGCAACAGGCAGAGCTATTCCCTTAGCTGCTATTCCGTGGCAATCATGGGCTGCCATTGCTTATCTCGTAATTTTCGGTTCGCTGATTGCATTCATCTGCTACTTATATGCTTTGCAAAATTTACCAACAGAGCAAGTTTCTATTTATGCTTATGTAAATCCAATGGTCGCTGTTTTATGTGGCTGGTTAATTTTCAATGAAAAAATTACCATTTTTATTACCATTGGTGGGTTAGTAACTTTGCTCGGAATATATTTAGTGAACAAAGCATTTAAAGCAGTGCCGCCACCAGAGCAGCCAGAAGCGGAAGGAATCTAACTTACATAACAATTTCTTCTACAAACTGCCTGTACACTTCTCTCCATCCCTTAAACTTTTCATCCGTTCCCAAGAATGTATTATGCCAGATAGTAATTAGTGTTCCATCAACAGCTTTTACTGCATTATAATAATGACGGATCTCTTCCAAAGCCTCTGCAGGAGAAAATTTTTGTTCATAAAAAGAATTAGCTTCCATATAGCAAAAAGGATATAAAAGCAAATTGGTAGCTACTTCTTTTTCCAGATCATACCAATAAAATGGTGAAGCAACAGAAGCCCGAAAACCGTTGATACTTCCATAGCCCATAGAGAAATCTTCTTTAATACCAGCATCAATTAACTGGCGAAAAGTTTGCGGCAATGTAAATCGTATATAATGCTGGCGGGATGAAGTGACTTTTGTTGTAGTGATATGTTCAATTCGTTCCTTTTCCTCTTTTATCAAGGAAGGATCATCACCACTCAGCCATGATGGATGTACACCAACAGCATATTTTTCAGCATGCTGTTTTATAATAGTTTGTACTGCGATTTCGGAAGGCAAGATATTTCTATCGTACTTGCCTGTATTTTTTGCTACAAGAAAAAAATATCTTGGCTTTAATTGATGAGGCCTGTGCAGATCATCGATCCAGCTATAAGAATCAAAGGGGTCTGCAATTCTATTATTTAATACTTTTCTTCTTAACGCAAACTTTTCAAACTTTCCTTTCAACAAATCTTTTATTGTTGCGCCAGCACTTCGCCACCACTCTTTGTGCTTATAAGAAAAAGCTTCGTCAATATCATATGTTGGCAAAAATTCGAAGTTCGGAGTTCTTGGTTTGAAGTTGGGAAACGTTACTTGCAAACTTTCAATAAAGTCTCGAAGCCAGCTATTAATTATTGGAAGATTTAAAAATCCTTCTCTAAATGCCAATGAGTTTTCATGTGCATAGCGGCCATAAATGTCTTTTTCATGCGGCAGGTATTCTTCATATCGGCTCAGCAAAAAAAATGAAGCAGCAAAAAAATCAAAAGAAAAATCACCTTCTGTTTTAAAAAAAGCTTTATAACCGTTTACTTCAAAGCAGTCAATTTGCTGTGGGTGGATATCTGTTTCAAAAAGAAGTGGAGCAGGTTTTATCCAAAATTCATCAGGAGCAATCGGCTGGTTACTATAATTAATTTTTGCGCCAACAGAACCAATAAATTTATCTTGACTGTCCGTTATATCAAATGACTTACCAATAATTTGCTGCCCGATAAAATCAGCGATATACTTTAAACGATGCGTTATTGTATTTACAAAAAAAATCACCAACTAAAGATAACTATCTGTTACCGTTTTTCTCCTTCCACAATTCATTGAATGATTTTTTGGGGAACTCCATTTTGCCACGGTGCTCCTGCCAGCCTTTTACCATACTGTTTACCACCCAGTTTTTAATAGTACCATTGGCCATGTTCATCCATTTACGACGCAACATTCCCTGCTTCCACATTTTCCAGGCCATTTTTTCACCAAATGAAGCATGACCTTCTTCCACAGCTTCATGCCTGTTTTCCAACAATAGTTCGTGGAGATTTATTTTCACTGCACACACTTCTGTGCAGTTACCACATAAAGAAGAAGCATAACTCAGGTGCTTCCACTCACCCATATCTTTTAAGTGTGGAGTAATAACAGAACCTATTGGTCCGCTGTAAGTAGCAGCATAAGCATGACCGCCAATGTTTTTATAAACAGGGCAAGCATTCAAGCAAGCACCGCATCGAATGCAATACAAACTCTCTCTTTGTTTTTCATTAGCCAGAATATTGGTACGTCCATTATCCAGCAATATCACATACATGTCTTCCGGTCCATCAATCTCGTTGGACTGCTTTGGACCTGTAATTATTGTATTGTAAACCGTAATTCGTTGTCCTGTACCAAATGTGGAGAGCAGCGGCCAGAACAAAGCCAAATCCGTCATCGAAGGAATTACTTTTTCTATTCCTGCAATTACAATATGTGTTTTTGGCACATTTTCCGTAACCGCTATTCCACCAATATCTGAGATAATAAAATTGGCACCTGTCACTCCCACTTCTGCTTGTATATATTTCTCCCGTAAAATATCTCTGGCTACTAATGTCAATTGCTCTGGTGTTGCCTTTGGATCTGTTCCCAGCTTTTCTGCAAACAGTTTGGCTACATCTTCCTTGCTTTTATGCATGGCTGGTGTAACTATATGGTAAGGCGGCTCGCCATCCAATTGCTGTATATATTCTCCCAGATCGGTTTCTACACTTTCTATTCCATTCTTTTCCAAAAAATCATTCAGGTGAATTTCTTCCGTAACCATACTCTTGCTCTTCACCAATGTTTTGCAATTTTTTTCATCGCAAATTTTCTTAATGGCATCTAAAGCCTGTTGCGCATCTTCTGCCCAAATAACTTT
>LNFM01011912.1_pt1 | contig 16885 bp, 15 predicted proteins | sample 596031 | NCBI WGS metagenome assembly LNFM01 (sample SAMN04254537, study PRJNA301005) | activated carbon metagenome | isolation source: dual media filters at the Ann Arbor, Michigan drinking water treatment plant | place: USA: Ann Arbor
GATAAGCACTTTAAAATCTGAAGTGATGGCTTCCAAAAAATTAAAAAAAGGCGATTACTATGTGATGGTTGATTACACTATTGGAGTTGACGGCCTGGTAACCATTGGCAATGTGTTTGTATCGCCAGAAAATAAAACATTAGAAACTCAGGTGAAAGAAAGATTCAATATCGATACCCCCAAGCTAAATCCTGTATTAGGCAGCAATGGTGTTCCCCGAAAAACGGTGAAGCGATCTAATTTTACATTGACCAGTGATTAAGAATCACTCCCGCTTCAAAAAATAAAAAATCATTGGCCTGGAAACGATAAAGCCGAGCCGTTTGTAAATAGCAATAGCCCGTTCATTATCTTCCCGCACATGCAAATAAGGTTGCTGACCCTGATGCTGTATTAATTGCAATTGATGTTGCAATAAAGTATTCGCATAACCTCTTCCCAAATAATCTGGATGAGTACATACAGCACTGATCTCGGTATAGTTTTCAACATGCAGCCGCTGCCCTGTCATGGCAACTAATTTATCAGTATCAAAAATTCCATGATAATGTCCAAATGCTATTGTTCTGTTTCCAAATGGCCCGGGTTTGGTAAGCTTAGCAAGCTGCACCATCTGTTCTACATGTGTTTCGGATAACGGCACCAGGTTTGCAAATTCACCTTTAATATAATCTCCTTCATATACAAACTGCAACCCCTTTATTTCATGTTGCAGCTGCCAGCCTTTGGGTGTTGTTATTGAAGAAGGGTTCGCATATAGAATTTTTCGTCCAGCAGGAAGTAAATCGTGTAACTCCTCAAATCCTTTAGTATAATTATGTTCAAAGCCTGCAAAGGGAGACACTTCTTCATCGAAGCATTTCACCTGCTCGTTTCCTAAATTAAGATGTTTATCGCCGGTAAGCAATGCATGGAAAACAGGATTGTGCAGTAAAGGTTCCACCGTGCAAAAGTATTTGTTTTAAGCAATTGTAATAGTAAGCGCTGAACCTTAAACTCAAAACATTATCTCTACACCAACTTCAAACCATAATAACCAATAGCTGTAAATACGCTGCAACGGATTATAACTCCCGCACAGCACCACACTAATAGTTGCTTAAGATTTACATTTAATCCTGTACCCACTGCAATGCTAATAGGTGCTCCAACTGTGATAGTGCCTAAAATACCAAGTCCCACTACACCATATTTATTCCAGAGCTTTGTTATTACCGGGTGTTTTTTTGTTTCTTCCGCCGGCGTTTTTTTCTTTTTATGAAAGAAAGCCCTGATCTTATCGCCAAAAAAAGCAGCAACAACTGCTCCTGCTAAACCACCCACAACACTGGCAAAAAAAATTGTCCAGGGTGAAAGACTAAAAGCAAATCCGGCGGGGATAGCAGCATAGATTTCGAAAGTTGCGAGACCTGCTACGGTAAGTATTTTAAGAAACATAGATACGGTGTAAATATTTGTTTGTGGTCAAAGAGGTAAAATTAATTGAAAGGTTTTAGCGAACCAGAAAATGACCTGTTAAATAAAAAAATGTATAGTTGCAGGTACTGGCAGCACATCACAATGATAGGGACATAGCTCTACTCAAGCTTCCCTTCTTTTTTGGTTAATTGAAAATACTGATCAAGCCTTCTTGCAATCGCTTCTTCAAAAGCGGCTTGCATATCCGATGGTTGTGGATGCTTGAATTTCCATTTCATAAAATAATTCTTCATTGCTGCATCTACTTTTTCTCTACCAATGGAAGATTCCATCATGTAAAGCCAGGCCGCTGTTTTAACATAAGAGATTAATCCATATTCATCGCTATTAGGAAACTTATCAGCCGGAGTATCCATTGCCGATTGCATAGGAATCTGTTTATTAATAACCCGGTAAATTGTCTCTGTAAATTTATCCTCCGGCAATTTTCGAATTTCACTGGGAATGGCATCGCCAAATATCGAGTTGTACCGGTACTTTTCTGCTTCGTACCTGAAATGATAATAGGTGTTCAATCCTTCATCCATCCAGGTGTGTTTTCGTTCGTTACTCGCCAGCATCGACATAAACCAATTATGCCCCACTTCATGTGCAATAACTCCATCTAAAGATTCTTCTTTTGTATCGGGGCTGGTAATTAACGTTACCATGGGGTATTCCATACCACCGCTTGAATTATTTGCGGGTCCTTCTACAGCTTGTACTACAGGATAGCCATACTCCCCTACCCATTCGCTGTATTTGCGGGTAGCATCTTTTACATAGTCAATACTGTTTTCCCACAATGTTTTCTTTTTATTATGATAATAGGTAAATGCATCCACTACGTTACCGGATACTAATTGAACTGTATCATACTGTATCACAAAATCCTTATCAGCAAACCAGGCAAAGTCCGGAACCTGTTCTGCATAATACTGTAAAGTTTTAGTAGCAGTTGTTGTGCTAGGTGTATACAAAACAGGTTTGCCTGTGCGGTCAGCTGTATTCTGTGCGCCGGTTCTTTTATAGGCATTTAATTCATCTTGCGTAAGCAGGTTGCCTGTTGCAGCTACTATATAGCTGGAAGGAACAGTGATACTAACATTATAGCTGCCAAACTCACTGTAAAATTCTCCCATATCCAGGTAAGGCATTTCATGCCAGCCGTTTTTATCATATACCGCTGGCTTAGGATACCATTGGCAAGCCATAAATTCTCCATCGGCATAGCCGGAACGGGAAAAATAGTTGGGCAAAAAAACTTTAAACGGTGTAGCAATGGTTATCGAATCTCCCGGTACCAATGGTTTATCCAATAGCAATTTAATTATATCGATATGAGCAGGATGAGCTTCTGTTTTAGCAGCTACACCGTTTACTGTAAAGGAAATATTATCAATATAGCCCACACCCGGATCTTTGAGTTTCTTTTTTCGGGATGGGTCATTTGATATTTGCTTAAACAAAGCAGTTGATTCATTCTTATACGCATTCGGCCACAAATGAAACCAAATAAACGAAAGAGCATCAGGTGCATTGTTTTTGTAGACAATCGTTTCATTACCTGCAATGCTGTTTTCCTTATCGTTTAATGTAGCACTAATGGTATAGCGTAACTCCTGTTGCCAATAAGACTGTTGTGCAAGAATTATGGTACTGGTAAAAATAAATACCGATAATAATAAAGTCTTCATCCGGATGAATTTAGTAATCAGAAAATTAGAACTGCTAAATTAGGAAAGAAAAATTTACTCTATTTCCAAAGCAGTAAAACGTATTTGTGAGTATCATTATTTTTTCACCCGTACTACCACAAGTGTTCCCTGACCAGGTTTACTTGCAATTGTAACCTCAGCATGTATGGACGCTGCTAACTGTTTAATATGTTACAATCCGGCAGATTGTATATGCTTTTCCACCTCAAAGCCTGATCCGTTATCTGTTATGGATAATGAAATAAAGTCGCCTTCATCTTTCAGCAATAAATTAACTGCTGTTGCTTCTGCATGTTCCATTATATTATGAAAAGCTTCCTGGGTTATGCGAAATAAATCAATCCTAACAGCAGCCGTGATATTGCTTTCACTACAACGGCTTTCAAATGTGCAGGGAATTCCATTCAGTATCGAAAACTCATTGCACTTCCATTCCAGCGTTGCATTAAAGCCAAGATCTTCCAGCATTTTGGGGCTCATAGCAAAAGAAACCCGCCGAACAGATTTTATCAGCATATCTGAAACCTGCAAAGCTTCCTGCATTTTTTCTCTGGCTGGTTCTCCTAAATTATCGAGATGTTGGCTCAACCATCCCAAATTCATTTTAACAACGGCTGATAACTGTGCTATTTCTTCATATAGTTCATGTGCCAGGTATTTTCTATTTTCTTCCGCCCGGTTTTTAAAATGCGTTGCCATAACTCTATAGGCATTGTATTTTTCTTCGATCTCATTTTCTTTTCGCTTGCTCTCTGTTATATCTTTTGCGATGGCAAATACAATATCCTTTACTGGCAAAAAAATTGAAGTCCATTGCAGCCATACGATGGAACCATCTTTGCAGATATAGCGATTTTGAAAATTAACCAGTGCCTTACCTTCAAGCATTTCGCTACGGGTGCTAAGTGTTTGCTCCCGGTCCTCTTCATGAATATTAAAAGCAATAGGGCGGGAAAAAAGTTCTTCCTCCGTGTAACCCAGCTTTTGCAATACAGCGGGGTTTACTTTTTTAAAATAACCATCCTTACCGGCAATACAAACCAGGTCGGGAGTCATTTCAAAAAGATCCAACATTTCAAATTCATAGTTTCCAGGGGTAGTCACCAACATGCTCAAAATAATTTAGTGGAAAAATAATGTAATTAAAAACCCTGTAGTGTAGTAGATTTATGACACTTAGGGTTTACCATTATATTTATTGAGAAAGCCATATTAACAAAAAGATAAACTACGTTGCCTGAGCAAGTGGTGATACGATTAGCATAAGATCAGTAATCGTATAAATAATAGAAGCGATAGTACTTTTTTTCATATTACAGAAAACCTCTCTTCAATTTAAAAAAATAAAAAACTGTAGTACCAGAATAATATAAATTCATAGCATTAAAAATTAAAAGGGTATGGCGGAAAAAATTATTTCAAAAGTATGGCGGTTGGCTGGATTGATAGGCAAAGTAGAAGCAGGGGCCCTTGTTTGGGATGCAGGACATGTAATTTACATAACAGAAGAAGGCATTGTATTTAATGTACCCCTGTCTGCTGTTACCAATATTAAATGGCCTTTCTTACGAATGGGTTTTGGTTTTGATGCGGTAGTGAATGATACAAAATATAAATTCTCTTTCTCCAAACCTAACCACAGTGCACCGGATATTGAAATTGTTCCCGGTAAACCCTATCCAACTGTACATTTTGCCGGACAGTTCTCATATGATATGAGCAGCCTTGGCACCTTGAAAAAGGATAAAGCCACTACAAAACAATGGAAGGAAATATTGGCGGGTAAATAATTTTACTTAACCGAAGTCTGTTTAATTATACGGATATAACTTTCTATCTGCAGTAGCAGGTATACAACTGCCACCACACTCCAATGTTACAATAACTTCATACAAGTTAATTAGTGCAACAGGTGATCGATCCGTATAGCATCAAGGTAAGGAGCTAACTGCGTGGTATTTTGAAACACCCTGTACTCCATGATCTCTTTGCTTTTATTGCAGCAAAACGTTTCTACATAATACTCATACAATTGAAAAAGAAAAACATGGCGATCAGGAAGCTGTCTTTTGCCGATGGCCACTCCTTCTGTTAGAACAATAGATCGTTTATGATCTTCTGGTAAACCGATAAATTCTGATAGTTTCATAACAAAAAAACCGCAACTGGAAACATTGTGTTATGTCATCCTTTGCGCTAATCAATGAACTTACGAGGCTGAGGCAGTAATTATTATGAGGCTGAAATATAAATGCCGGAGACCGACATATTGTAGAAAACAAATATAAAAGCGATTTGGGAACAATCAAATTTATTTTGGAATGATTCTGCTTTCAGTTATGAGTCAGGCTGTGAATATATCAAAAGCTCTGCCGATGACTGATTTACAGCAGATCGTTTGGAAAATACATTCACAAGCTTACATATACTACCACCCTACAGGGTGATTACTATTGATTGAGGTTAGAAATTGATGGTAAAAAATGCAGGCAGAATAAACTAGTAGCATATAAAGTAAAAGCTCCTTAGATGGGCTAATATCGAAGCAATGATGTAAAAGAAGGTGCCAACTATTGCAGTTGGCACCGGAAAATGTTAATGGCTATTTTGCTGCATTAATTAAAACAGTACTTGCTCTTAACCCGATGGTTACCTTTTTTATTGTTGCCTGCGCATCGGGGTTCTGGGCAGCATCGTTATCATTTATCTGATATGAATAAGATGTGATTATTACATCTTGCAAGTTAATATCGTAAAGAACTTCTTTAAAATCGGGTGCCATTAATAAAAGGCGGCCTTGTTCTTTTCTTGTTTGACCTCTGCCGTTTTGTTGCAACCAGGCATGCCATTCCTTCGCATCTGCACCTGATAGCTCAATTGTAAAATCCACAGGCTGGTTGCCGCCCTTGAAATTAAGACCACTTACATTGGAAACTCTTCTGGCCGGTAATTTGCCAAGTTCAAATTGAAAATTGGATGCCAAAACAGGCTTCACCTTAGTATTAGCTAATGCAATAGCCTGTCCGCTCCCCTGCTGCACAGACATCTGATTAGCTTTTAATTCTACTTGAACCCGCAACATATCCTTTGAGGTAGCATCCAATTCAGCTAAATTCAAAACTTCAATGGTACCGGACTGATATATTCTTTCCTCTGCTAACCTATTTTCAATACTGGCCCTGCTGATAATAATTGAAGAGAACTGCCTGCCTGCGAAAGACTGCAAACCGGAAAGTATATTTTTTATATTATCGCCCTGCCTCATCAATATACTAAAACTTGCTGTGTAAGTAATTTTATTATCATCACCGATAATATCATTTACCACTAAATCTGTGATAGGAATTATATCTCTGTAATCAATTGACATAAAACTCCGTTGAGCATTGAGTTTACTATTACTCACCATCAGGATACAAAAAAAAATTGCCGTTACTGTTTTAAACATTTTCATAAATTTTGCTTTTTGTTATTCATTTTTAATAAATACAGTTTTAATAATGATAGTTCAGCACTACATACAGCCCAGGTTTTATCTGGCGAAATAGATAGCTTACTGAACCAGGGTAATACGCCACAATGCACTATTTGCTCCACCTTGAATTTTGCCACATTCAAATTTTCCATTTTCCACATGAATCTTCTCTCCTATTTTCCAGCGATTCTCAATCCAGTAAACTCCTTCGCTATATTTTTTCAATTCCCAATGTGCACTCCAGGCACCATCTTGTATTGGCCCCGCAGCTATAGCTCCATTTTCAACATTAATACGGTGATCAGGTTTCCATTTATTTTCTATCCAGAAATAGTTGGTACCCGGCACTGGCTTTAGCAACCATTGTGCACTCCATGCTCCATCTTGTATTGGTGCTGCAGTAATAGGCCCCGTTTCTATATGTATCCTGTCAGTTGTTTTCCAGAAGTTTTCAAATCTTACTATTTTATTAGAAAGGGCTGCTGGTGTTACTGGTGGTGCTGTTGGCGGATTCGTTACAGGCTTTGTGGGTTCTTTTACCGGGGTCGTTACTGGTGGATTTGCTACAGGTTTTGTTGTAGTTATTTTTTCTGTACGTAACTCAACAGGTCTTTGAAAACCAGAGGATCGTTTATCAATAGCAAGATCCCTGACAGAGGCAACAGTTTTGTTTCCGTTGCTGTACGATTCAATTACCAGGTTTTTAATATCCCATTTGTCTTCAAAAGCGGTAAGTGGTACATGGTCAATAATGATCCGCTGAATAGTACCAATGTTTTTCGTTGTTACGTATCCAAAGTTAGAACTACCGGCTTCAAAGAGGTTTTCTAAACCAAAAACACCGGGGCTTGCTGTCATTACATTTCCAAGGTCAATTCTTTCTGTTTGACCTTTGTCGCCGATAATGGTCAAATATTCTTTTGAATCAGTGCCAGATCTGTCAACGTCAAATGTCCCCCCTGGTCTGTTATCAGTTTGTATGATGATCCTGTAATCAGCGAAGTAATCTGGTGGCAGCAAATTAAATGTAATCTGCTTATTGCCATCTAATGAGCAATTACAATAACCCGCCTTTACCATACCATTTGCATCCCTTACAATCACACCGCCTATGTTCCAGTTGTCAAAAAAGTTTCCACCACCGATAGTAAGCTTCTGTAACTGCCCGATATCTGGTATGGATACCGGAACTTCCGTAACTGCACCCGTTTTAAAGGTGGAAGTTGGAAAATATCTTTTCATATCGCTGATCGTATACTCACCGGCATCACCCTTGAAGTTTAAAGAAACACTTCCATTGGTTCCGCTGTTCTGTGCCAAATTCGTAGAAATGGTTACCCAATAGTCAGCATATTTCTTTCCGTCAAACGCAATGGTTTTGGTAGTTTGTCCACCGCTTATAACACAGCCGGCACATTCCGCATGAACATTCTTTTTCTCAGCCGGCATTTCTACATTGATGGATGTCATTTTGATGTTATCGGTCATCGATGCATTCAAAGGGATCACCTGAATTTTTGTGATGTTACCTACATTTTTTTCCGTTTGTACACTAAAAGTTGTTTTTTCACCGGCAGGAATTGTATTCAGACTTTTGGTTAATGTAAGTTTCTCTGTCATTCCGTTATCCCCGGTAATTATCACGGCAAACTTTTCATTGGAACCAGCATCTGTATCAGTGGCTGTTTCAACCGTAACAAGATAAGTATAGAGTACTTTTGGTTTTGGATTCGTAACATCCTGCAGCAACACCGGTGCAGATACCAGTTTATTGCTGGAAACCGGTTGTTTCAATTCCGTGGCAAATGTTTTTGCAAAGCCGGGTTTTATCAGGTTACCAGATAAAACATCCGTTGCAATTTTGCCTGCACTACTTGCCAGGTTATTAAAATCAATTTCTGCAGTAAAATTGTAAGGCTTTTTCGCCAGGGTGATATTAAAGGCGACATTAATTTTATACTGGTTGTTCAACCCAAATGTTCCTGCAAATTCAGCCGACTTAATATCAAACAGACCACCGAGTGCCTGGTCCATTACAAACTTTGTGGTTTCCAGAGTAGCAACAGAAACGCCTTCTGCCACATCCACTCCTGCCAACGCAAGGGTGAAAGCTGCTTCTTTAGCATATTTCTCAGCATACAGATCTACCAGCTCTACTTCTACCGGGAACTCTTTCCCTATATCTGCAAGACCATTCACTGTTTTGGAATATCCATCATAGACCAATTGTTCTGTTTCAATTGCACCAAGATTAAATCCAATAGCCGTATACAAAGCTCCTTTCTCCGCTAATTCCCAGGGCCAATTACCTAATTCGTTTATTCGCTTATAGCTGGCAACATTATTGGCCTTATGCCAATCAATAACTGTTTTGCTCTCATTCAATGCCCTTTGCGCTTCATCCCGCATTTTCTGCAGGTCCGCATTTCTGCGGGAGGTAACCTGTGCCCTCTTTGTTGCTAACCGTGTATCTATTTCTTTTAAATCTTCCTTTGCCTTATTCAGTTTATCTCTTGTGCCCTGCAATGTTTTTTTTGTACTGGCAATAGCTTCATCGAGTTTGCCGGTAACTAATTGATTCAATTTTGCGATCAGGTCATTCCGCAATGCTGCCCGCACATATACTCCTTTAGATGATTCGCTAAAGTTTGCTTTTCCTTCTAATGTAGCTTCAAATAAATCGGCGATCTTACCTGTTGTAGTAAACTCCAATCCGTTTGCATCGAGTGATGCAGTCGTTTCACTGCTGATGCCAAGCAGGCTAATTTTTCCATCAATAAAAAAAGTAGGAACAGAGCCTTTCGTATAGGCAAATTTAAACTGTGGTCTATCGGTCGTTCTTCCGGATAAAATAAAAGCACCATTGCCCCAATTGATAGCATCTAATGATCCGCCACCAGCAACACCACTTTCATTCAAACTAAAATCACCATTGCCTTTAATACCCGCCAATGATAGCTGGCAACTTACAGCCACCCCTTTGTTATACGTTTTACCAAATGCCACCACTCCATCAACCGGTACTACTAAAACTCTTCCATTATCAATGCCGGTGTTTAACATGGTTCTCAACTGGCCCTGGATATTTGCATTATCCATAAAGGCTTCTATCATGGCCAGTATGGTCATGTTCTTCATGGTAATATCAATCAAACTATTAGTTGGTTTGGTAATATCAACAACAATTGTGGCATCACCTTCAATATGTTTATTTCTGTCATTTACTGTACCTAATCTTGCAGCACCGGTTAATCCTAAAGAACTGATGAGAATGGGATTTTTAAAATCAAGCCCTGCACTAACTCCCAATTTTCTTAATCCAACACCAGGCATACCAAATGGGTTGGTCCATTCGGGCAAATCAGATTTACCATCAGGCCCCAATTTACCGGCTACCATGGAAGCATTCTTTTTTTGCAAGGCTGCCATAAAGAATTCACCACTTATCTTTTGATCAATGGGTGCAAAAGCAAAACTTGCATTAAATCCAACAAGGTCTTCTCCAATCTTTGCTTCTATTTTTCCGCCGATGCTGAATTCAATAGGATTAATAGTACCGAGCCTCGTACCAAACACCACTTCCTTCATCGTTATGTTATCTCCCATTGGAATGTTTAAGTCCAATGCAGCCTGCATACTCATATTGGTGAAGGTTTCATTCACCGTTCCTTTTAATTTAATAGCATTTACTTTAAGCAGCTTTGCCAGGTCATCACTCATTTTAATAGAGGAAAAAATATTCACCCCTGCCTCCACTTTTAATTCGCCTTCATCTTTTAATGCCGATAGATTACAGGTTGCATCTTCATCGGCCAGCGTAGAAATAATAAGGGCAGTGCCGGAAAGATCAATACCATCCATGGGTGATAAGGAACTGGCTAACTGGGAAAATTTAAACCCGGCAGGTGGTGCCACCGCAAACAGCATGGTTGATTTATCTTCTGCAGTTGCACCATTGAATTGAATCTCCGCTTCGCCAAAACTCGTTTGCGCCAGGGCCGAAAAATTTTTATTGGTCGGATTTATACTGGCGGTGACAGATGTAATTTCTTTCGATTTAAAAGAGGCGGGTATAAAACGTAATAATTTGTCGGCTTTACTTTCACTCATAAAACTGTTGAGCAAAGTGGATATACCGATATTACTGGCTGTAAAAGAAAATAATAAATCATCCGGTTCTGACGACATGTTTGCACTCAGGTTAATAGGGATCACTCCTATCTTTCCATCACCGGAAATAGTAGCTGTTGCTTTTCGCTGCGGCGATGTTGGTTTATCCAGGGTAAATCCGATGGACATTCCATCAATAGCAAATCCATCAAACCCATCAATGGCATAAGTACCTAAACCAAAATTGAGTGCTACTTTACTCAGGCTATCACCTTTATCATCAAACTCTATAGCAAGGTCTTTAATGGCAATGTCAGTATCAAGCGGAAAGGATTTAGGTAAAAAAGAATTCAATGACTTACCGGAAAAAAACTTGACCAACTTTTGAGGAGTGATCGAAGCTGCCGCCGGAAAAGTGGTGCTGATAGATTTTACTTTACGGTCAGCTGTCATGGCTGCTTTCAGTTCAATATTATCAAAGCCAAAGAAAGAAACATTGCCGCTGGCTTCTTTGCCCCCATCGCTGGTTGTACTGAGGTTCAGTTCGCCAATTTTTATACCCGTTACATCCAGGTACTTATTAATGGCATCGGCGATGGCCTGCTTTTCGTCTTCCCCGGCTTTTCGCTTAGCGGTAACAGTGCTGTCATTAAATAAACGATTGGGTTCTTTTGCCGAAAGTTCTATACTAAGGATAAGAACGAACAACAATAAAAGAGTGGTTTTGGTCTGCTTCATACAACGCAATTGAGGTGGTGGTAGTGGAGAATGTATTGAATAGCAAAATACACTAATATATTAAGTATAGAAAAAATCCTGTATAGAACAGGCTGCTTATTTTTTCTTTCGTGTCGGGTGGGTATTCCAACCTTCACAGTACTTGTTTAGGTATTGTTTGCTGTCAATACTGTTGTAAAGCCATCAATAAAGCTGTGCTGTTTCAATGCTTTGATAGCGGAGATGGATCTTATTAGCGGGCCGTCTATTCTTTAATGGTTACCCAGGTCTGCCCCAGCCCTACTGTATTCACCATCGCATTAATAATTTTAGCATTGTCGGGATGAAGGCGAACACAGCCATGCGAAGCTTTGGTGCCGAGTTTTGAAAAATTGCCCGTAGTAGTTCCGTGAATGGCATAGCCGCCCTGTACAAAAATGGCATAAGGCATATTTCCTAATCCCATATAATTACCACCCGGAAATTTGCGGGATGTATATTTCGTTAAGATTGGTCCCGCCGGGTGGCGACTTAGCAGCGGTGTTTCATATTTACTCCCCTTGCCGGTTGATACCAGGAAACTATCTTTCAATTCACCAATTAAATAGAGATATAATTTTTGGGTGGCCCTGTTAATTTCTAAATACACAAGGCACTCTTTTTCTTTACAGGTAGTAACAGGCAGGGTATCTTTTGCCAGCAAAAAAGAATCCACCACGGCAATATTTTCTTTAATGATCATTTTTTCTTCTGCCGTAAAACCCGGCTGCTTTGACAGGCCTTTCTTTAGCGTATCTAAATGTTGCATCAGGTGGGCCTCCTGCAACCATACCCATTCCATTTTAGTAAGCATCGCTTTTACAGAGTCTTCTGCCGGTATAAAACTAGTGTCATCAAAAATATTACTGGCCTCCAATAAAGTATCAGTACTGCTGTTGATAATTGAATCTTTAAATTCTTCGTATTTAAAATCGGTTAAAATGGTCCTTGATTTTCCGGACTTGCAGGATTGCAGTACCAGGAAAAATGTACCTATTAAAAAAAGATAGAAAGCGGTGGTGAATTTTATCATAATAGGACTATCAAATTTTTAAAGATGGAAAGATACGCTTAAGATACTAATGCAAAAATGACACGGATATCGGAAGTCTTTACTACACATTCCTGCATTTATTTAGTTCCGATGCCCGGAGCGACATCAGGCATTTTTTTTACGGACACGAAAAAAATGAAGTCAAACTTCAACAGGCCGGCTTGAAATTTATTTCCAAAAACTGCTGCAGTGAAAAGAGTACCTTTAGATTACTCAGCAAAAAACGGTTACATGGAATTTATTGACTATTACAAAGTCTTAGGTGTTGATAAAACTGCATCCGAAGAAGAAATAAAAAAAGCGTATCGCAAGCTGGCAAGAAAACTACACCCTGATCTTAATCCCAACGATAAAGATGCACATCAAAAATTTCAACAGGTCAATGAAGCCAATGAAGTATTAAGCGATCCTGAAAAAAGAAAAAAATATGACCAGTATGGAAAAGATTGGCAACATGCAGACCAGTTTGAGCAGCAACGCCGCAACCAGGCTGGGTCACAGTTCAAAGGCAGCGGAAATTTTACAGGTGCTGAGGAACATGACTTTTCCGATTTTTTTGAATCGATGTTTGGAGGGTCTGGTCGCAGCAGGCAAACAAAATTCAGGGGACAGGATTACCAGGCTGAATTACAACTTAGTTTGACGGATGTAATGCAAACACATCAACAAACACTTACCGTAAATGGAAAGAATATCCGCATTACAATACCTGCCGGTGTGGAGAACGGGCAAAAGATAAAATTAAAAGAATATGGTGCACCCGGTGTAAATGGTGGCCCGGCCGGTGATCTGTATATTACTTTTACGATTGCAGCACATCCCCATTTTAAACGGTTGGGAAATGATCTTTATACTACTGCTATTATTGACCTGTACACGGCTATACTTGGCGGAGAAACAATTGTTGATACCCTGACGGGCAAAGTAAAACTAACCGTGAATCCTGAAACACAAACCGGAGCTAAAATAAGGTTGAAGGGAAAAGGGATGCCGGTATATAAAAAAGAAAGCGAGGCCGGCGACCTCTATGTTACGTATGAAGTAACATTGCCCACTAACCTTACAGCAGAACAAAAAGAATTGTTCACCCAATTGAGTAAACTCCAATAAACCCTTTTGTATGCAAACAGAAGAAATGATAGCAGCCGATGAATTTTGTAAGTACCACCAGGTGGAATTAACCTTTATTAATTCTTTAAAAGATAGTGGCCTCATCGAGATCTCAATAGTGGAAGAGAAAGTGTTTTTGCCGGTAAGCCAGCTCAGCCACCTGGAAAGACTGGTACGTTTGTATTATGAGATGGACATAAATCTGGAAGGTATTGAAACAATAACGCATTTATTACAACGGATGAATGATATGCAACAACAGATCCGGCAACTTTCTGCAAGGCTCAGCCGGTATGAGCATGATTGATCAAAAAATTAACTGGCCGCAATAATTCTTCAGCAGCTTCATTATCTTTTCCAGCTGAAGATGGAAAATACACTTCTACAGGTAGTTATTAATTTATCATCGCTTCTCCCATTCCTGTAATTGTTTTTTTGTGGCGAGGCCTTTCCAGCTTAGTTCCAGTATCTCTTTAAGCAAGGCAGTGCTATAGGGATGCACCCACATGCAGATGTATTTATAGTTTTTGTAATGATCGGGAACATGAAAGATGTCGGGATATTGTTCAAGGTATTGTTCCCGCAAATCAAAATCGAGGTGAATGGGAATAAAATCGCCACCTTATACCAGGCGGCACATAAACTTACCGTTGATCTTTACAGAAGGGGTGTCGTAATGCGATACAGATTCTTCAGCGCCGGGAAAATCCAATGCAATTTTTTTAATGGGTTCAAAATCGGCGGGATTGAAACAAATCTGTTTTGGCATATTGAAATACGTAACCGTTACATGTAAAAAGATATGGATGCAATGAGCCGTTACAAACTTTCTATTTCGTTCATTTTAGCATCTATAGCAGCAAAAATGTTTTCCCGGATGGTCCTGTTACTTACTACCCCTGCTACGATCTTCCAATCGGCTCTTTTAAATTTTAATCCTTTGTTTCGTAACAGCAGCCTGTTTGTTTGCACCCGAAAGGATCTGTTGCGGGCCGTAACTTCAAATTGTTCTAACAGGCCATTGAGGGCCAGCTTTTCTACGGTCAGGCGAATTTTTCTTCTGTCATGTATTATTTCTATTCCAAACTTCACATTACTAATATAGGAATTGTTGGGTATTACTGAATGGATAAAAGCTAAATAATAAAGTGGCAAAGCGGCAAACTTTGTAGTGCGATAAAAATTATTTCAATTTTTTTATGCCGTGGTTGGTACCTGCCTGCCGGTAAGCAGGTTTGTATTTTCACCAACCACTATTGAAGAGTAATGGTTGAAATATTTTAGTTCATTTACTTAAATCGGTTGGTGGAGATACTTCGACAAGCTTAGTACAGCAAACGAGGCATGTATCTTTTAAGTAACATTTGCCAAGGCGGAAAAAATATTGTCATCCTCGCAGTATGATTTATTTTTTCTTCTTTGCTTTAATTTTCGCCGGTGTTGTTGGCAGTTGCTTTAGTGCTGTTTTGGCATTTAATGCTGTTACTACTTTTTTTCCTGTCTTTGCTTCTAACTCTAACCGGGCTACCCTGGCTACATTACCGCCTTGTTGCGCCACTTGTTGGCTTTCTTCAAAGCTTCCAGGATTTACTGCTTGCGAAATATCTTTGGTGGAAGCCTCGGCCAGCATATTTAAAATAAGTTCGGTGTTGGTCATATTATCCCGCAGGTTTTCTTTCTTCAATCCTTTCAGGATTTTATATTCTTTGGTGGTTTTGCCGGCCCATGCCTTTGTGATGATATCTGTCAATGTAGCAAATTGCTGCCCTGCTTTTAATCCCCTGCTTTTCCACTCGTCAGTTAGCTCTTTTCGTATTTCTATACTTTTCAACCGTTGGTTGATCCAGTTTTCAGAATAGCCTAATCGCAGGTATTGTTCTAAGGCACGGTCAATGCTTAGTTCCGGGTCCTGCATTTCGTCTAATCGTTCTGACGCTACTTTTGCCAGCCATAGTTTAAAGGGTTCTGCCTTTGGCGATGGAATGGATTGGATAAGGCGGAACAATTGTTCAGTGTCGCCTACATCGGTTTTATAAAATTTGCCATCCGCAGCTTGTAATTTCAGTTGACTACAATTTGTAGCCAACTGACTTCCTTCCGCTTTCAGCCTTGTTTTTAAAACACTCCAGTACTTTCTCGCATTGGGACTTTCAGTAAGTATTTCAATTACATCTACAATAGAGAAATACCATTTCTCCTGTTCCTCATCCCAAATGGTTCTTACTTTTTTGTCTTCAAATATTTTTATGGCATCGGGCTGCTTCATTTCAGTCTTTATTCAATACTATAATTTGTATCATTGTTAAAGAAACATATCACTGGCTACATGAAGGTAACAAGATAATGAACTCCCCGTACGTAGAAGATGTGCTTTACTTTTTAACGCATCTCCCCCTTAATCTTATCTTCTAAACTCTTAAACTCCTCATACTGTTTTTTAGGATCTCTGGGCAGTCTTGTATTTTCTATACTTCTATTGTGCCTGGTAATAGCATCAAACATAAGGGCAGCATTTCTGATCAATGCGATATGATAATCACTGGCCGTATCAGCCAACAAACAAACTATTTCACCTTGTTCATCTGTAACCACTCCTTTTTTAATTTCCCATTGCATAGATTAAATTTTTAGATTGGGTATCCCTTAGGGAAGTTAGTATTTTATTTTGCGCCAAAGGTTAGGGCCTGCATGCTGTGAAGGTATTTTCTAAAATTCTAATTAACTTTCAATACTAAAATGAAATCAACATGAATAAGTCAGCAGAAATTGTAAAGCAATTTACCGAAGGTAATTTGTCGGAAGAAGAAGCCATTTCATCGTTACCTCCCGGTTGTAAATTTGAAAAGTAGTATGAAAAAGAGTGGCGCATAGTTCCTGAATATGGCGCTGTACAGTTTGGAAGAGTATATGATTGTGATGATTCCGGTAATAATAATACCTCCTGCGGCGATTGGCAAGAACTTTAAACTGCTTTCTATTATATACACTGGTGCAATACCCAAACTGTTGGTGGAGATACTTCGACAAGCTCAGTACAGCATACCGAGGCATGTTGCTTTAAGCATAACACCTGCCAATGCGGAAGCGCTTCTTAGAAACAAGCAGCAACAATTGATCAGGCGGCTACTCTTTGTAAAATAACTTTACAGGGGATGTCGGAAGTTACTTTTATATGATGGTCGCTATGCAAAGGGATAGCAAAAT
>LNFM01007590.1_pt1 | contig 16883 bp, 15 predicted proteins | sample 596031 | NCBI WGS metagenome assembly LNFM01 (sample SAMN04254537, study PRJNA301005) | activated carbon metagenome | isolation source: dual media filters at the Ann Arbor, Michigan drinking water treatment plant | place: USA: Ann Arbor
ATGATCGGCCCCGCGGGAACGTTCATCGTGTTCGACGGGGCGCGGCTGCTGCATCGCGGAGGACTCATCAGCGAGGGACGACGCGTCGCGCTGCAGGTCGTGTTCTCGGACATCACCTTCGCACGCCGCGCGTGGGGACGGCTGAAGAGGGCCGCCCGATGGGCGTGATCCAGTCGTTGCGCGCCTGGGTGCCGAAGCGGCTGAAGAACCGGCTGCGGTCGGGCACGCTGCCCTGGCGGATCGCCGCGGCGCTGGCCCCGCACGTGCCCGGCACGACATGCGTCGACGTCGGCGCGTCCTTCTTTCCGCACGAGAAGTGGCTGCCGTTCCTGCTGTCGCCCGCGACCTCGTGGATCGCCGTGGAGCCCAACGCGGCCAACCTCGGCTACCTCGGGCACTGGGTCTGGCCGTGCAAGGTGCGCGCCTGCACGATCGGCCTGAGCCGCGATGGCGGGGTGCAGACCCTGCACGTGACCAACGTCGATACCGGATCGAGCCTGCTGCCACCGGTCATCCCGGCATCGATGCAGCATCGCGTGACCAACCTGGACTACTTCTTCCCGGTGGTGGAGCGCCAGATCGAGACGTCGACGCTGCAGCAGGTGCTGTGCGACGAGCCCGAAGGCATGCCGGTGTTCGTCAAGCTCGACACGCAAGGCACCGAACTCTCCATCCTGCAGGGTGCGCACGCGCTGCTCGCCCGGCACCGGATCGCGGGCATCGAGCTCGAGGCGACGCTGCTCGCGCAGCCCCTGATGCAGGGCGCCGGCCGGTTCTGGGAGGCCTGCGAGTACCTCGAGGGACTCGGTTATGAACTGCTCGACCTGAAGCCGATCCGCGCCGCCGGCCGCAACGGCCGGGCGCCGCGCGGCTACCGGACCTACCTCAACGAGTGCGACGCCGTGTTCGCGCTGCGCACGGATGTCGCGGCCGGGCTGCCGGTGGAGAGCCGGGCCGGGCTGCTCGCGTTCTACGTGGCGAACCTGCTCTACGAGGAAGCACTGTCGGTGATCGATCGTGACCCGCAGGTGGCCACGTTGCTGCGCGAGCGCGGCTGCGACACCGGAGCCTTCGCCGCGCTGCTGCGTTCGGCGCTGAAATGAGCCGGCGCGCCTCGAACGGCACCGACGCGGCGACGCAGGTGCCTGCGGTGCATGACCCCGCGCCCGTGCATGGCGGGCTGCTCGCCGACGCAAGGCAGCTCGCCAGGTACGTGGCGTACGTCGCGCGCACGTTCAAGGCGTTCCATCTCGTGGTCGCCATGACGCTGCTCGCGCTGGTGCTGGAGTATGCCGCCACCAGCCTGATGATTCCCCTCGCCCCCGGCAACGTCGCCGCCGACTCCGCGGTGACGGCGTTCTGGACGCGCGCGGCCACGGCAGTGGGGCTGGAGCCGGTGCCGCGCACCTGGCTTTGGCTGTTCGTGATCCTGCTGCTGGCGCGGGTCGCGCTGGGTTATGTCCTGGTGGTCCAGTCGACGTGGCTCGGCAAGCGGGTGCACCGCGCGCTGTCGGGAAAGGTCTTCTCCCATATCGTCACCGATGAACCGATGGGCCGGGTCTACACCCGGTCGGTAGGCCACTACATCACCCTGGCGGGGGACGACACCTTCAAGAGCGGCACCATCCTGGCAAGCCTGCTGCAGGCCGCGGTGGGGGCGGCCACGGCCAGCGTCGCCCTCTTCGTGCTCTACCAGTTCTCGCCTGCCTACTTCGCGTGGGTGGCCGCGTTCCTGCTGGCGTCCCTGGCCGGCATCGGCCTGATGATGAACCGGGTGCTGGCGGTCAATGCGCGCGCGGTCGGCCTGTCGCGCGAACTGGGCACGACGTTCATCGAGGCGCTCAACAGCCTGCGCTCGATCCGCTCCCTGCAGGCGGGCCCCTTCGTGGTCGGGACCTACGCGGCGCAGATCCGGGCCTACGTGCGCATGCTGGTGGTGATCGAGGCGATCAAGTCCGCGGTGCGCACGGCGCCGGCGATCGGGTTGCTCCTGGTGGCCGCGATCGTGCTGCGGCCCGGTTCGGCCATCGATGCGTCCGCCGCGACACTGGTGGCGGCGACGGTCATCGTCATCCGGGTGTTCGCGGCGCTCGGCCAGATGGTGACCGCGGGCGCCCAGGTGTTCACGGACATCCGCGCGGTGAAGGACATCGGCACGCTGGTCGAGCTCGCCTCGCGCGAACCTGCGCCGGCACCGGCGATGCCGATGCCCGACGTCCGCTCGGTCGCGCTGCGCGGCGTCTGCTTCGGCCATGGCGACCGGGGGCCGGTGCTGTCCGGCGTCGATTTCCGGTTCGAGGCGGGACGCACCTACGCGATCGTCGGCCCGTCGGGCGCCGGCAAGTCGACCGTCGCCGACATCCTGCTCGGCCTCACCACGCCCGACCGGGGCGAAGTGCTGGTGAACGATGGCGCGGCCGACCTGGCGCAGGCCCGGCACCGCTTCGCGCTGGTCGAGCAGCAGCCGAAGATCTTCTCCACCACGCTCAGGGAGAACCTGCTGCTGGGTGCGCAGGCGTCCGACGGCGTGCTCCATGCCGCCCTGGATGCAGTGAGCCTGGGCGAGATGGTCCGGGGACTGGCCGAAGGGCTGGACACCCGGCTGAGCTACCTCGGGGAGAACTTCTCCGGCGGCCAGCGCCAGCGGCTGGGCATCGCGCGTGCGCTGGTGCGCGACCCGCAGGTGCTGATCCTCGACGAGGCGACCAGCGCACTCGATCGCCAGGTGCGCGCCGAACTGGTGGCCGGGCTGCGCGAGCGCATGCGTGCCGGCATCATCGTGTTCATCACCCACGACCTGGCGATCGAGGACGTCGCGGATGAGGTGCTGCGGGTGGAACCGGCGGTGGCCGGGGGAGCACAGCCGGCATGAAGGTCGCGATCCTCGACACCTACTACCCCGGGGTACTCGACGCGCGCTATCGCGACGAACCCGGCCTGGCGCACGAAGGTTATGCGAAGCAGCACGCGGCGCTGATCGCGATGGCGTTCGGGACGTCCGACTTCTACTCCCGGCACCTCGTCGACCTGGGCCACGAGGCCTGCGACCTGGTCGTCAACTGTGCGCCGCTGCAGCGCGCCTGGGCCCGCGAGAACGGCGTGCGGATCGCCGCGGCGCAGATGCGGATACCGCAGCGGGCGTTGCGGCTGCCGCTGATCGGGACGCTCGCCGGTGCCCTGTCGGGCTTCACGCGCATCGCCCAGGCCCAGGTCGAGGCGCTGCGTCCCGACATCCTGTACTGCCAGGACCTCTGGTTCATGACGCCAGAGCTGGCGCGGCGCCTGCGGCCGCACGTGGGCCGCATCGTCGGGCAGACGGCCAGCCCGCTGCCCCCGCCGGAGTACCTCTCCAGCTACGACCTGATCGTCACGTCGTTCCCGCACTACGTGCCGCGCCTGCGCGCGCTCGGGATCGCCTCGGAGTACCTGCCGATCGGCTTCGAACCCGCCGTGCTCGATCGCATCGGCACGGTCGCGCGCGATGTCGGGGCGAGTTTCGTCGGCGGCATCAGCCGCCACCACGGCCGCGCGCTGCCGATGCTCGAGTACCTCGCGCGCAACACGCCGATCGAGTTCTTCGGCTACGGCGCCGGGCGCCTTGCACGCGGCTCGCCGATCCGCGCGCGCCATCACGGCGAGGTCTGGGCGCTCGACATGTACCGCGCCCTTGCACGCAGCCATGTCACGTTCAACCGGCACATCGACGTCGCCGAGGACAACGCCAACAACATGCGCCTGTACGAGGCGACCGGCGTCGGGACCCTCCTGGTCACCGACAGGAAGAAGAACCTCGCCGGCATCTTCGAGCCGGGCCGTGAAGTCGTCGTCTACTCGGACGCGGAAGAGGCGGCGCGCCTGATCCGCCATTACCTCGCGCACCCGGAAGAGGCCGCCGAGATCGCACGCGCCGGGCAGGCGAGGACGCTGCGCGACCACACCTACCGCCAGCGCATCGAGTCACTGGTGCCGATGCTCGAAGGCTGCCTCGCGCGGCCGCCTCGCGGCCGGCCGGAGGGGCGATGACGTTCTTCTGCACGCTGTTCGACAGCAACTACCTGCTCAAGGGCCTCGCGATGCTGCGCTCGCTCGCGGCGCACTGCCCGCAGGCGCGCACCTACGTGCTGTGCATGGACGAAGAGGCGCGCACGCTGCTGGACCGGATCGATCCGCCGGGAACGGTCCGGCTGTCGCTGGCCGACGTCGAGGACGAGGCCCTGCTCGCGGTCAAGCCGGGGCGCAGCGTTGCCGAGTACTGCTGGACACTGTCGCCCTGCCTGCCCTGGTACCTGCTCGAACGCCATCCCGAGATCGATTGCATCACCTACCTCGATGCCGACCTCTACTTCTTCTCCGGCGTGGAGCCGCTGCTCGAAGAGATCGGCGATGCGTCGATCGCGGTGATCGAGCACCGGTTCGTGGAATCCCTGCGCCACCTCGAGGTGCGCGGGAAGTTCTGCGTCGAATGGGTCGGCTTCCGGCGCGACGAACAGGGGCTCGCCTGCCTGCGCCGGTGGCGCGAGCAGTGCATCGAGTGGTGCTTCTACCGGCTCGAGGACGATCGCATGGCGGACCAGAAGTACCTCGACGCCTGGCCCGCGCGCTACAGCTCGCTGCGCGTGCTGCAGCACCCGGGTGCCGGCATCGCGCCGTGGAACTATGCCCGCTACACGCTGGCGGAAGCCGGCGCAGGCGAGGATGGCCGGCCGAGGTTCACCAGCGACGGCGAGCCGCTGATCTTCTACCACTTCCACCAGCTGCAGTTCCTGCAGAACGGGTCGTTCGACCGGCTGTCGGCCGAATACACCGACACCGGGCCGCCGCCCACCCGGGTCTACGAAGTCTACGAAGCGGAACTGCGGCGCACGCTGGTGGAGGTCCGAGCGCTGTCGCCGGGATTCTCGAAGGGACTGCGTCCGGTGTTGCGGATCAAGTCGCAGCGCCTGGCGCAACGGCTGCTGCCCAAGCGGGTCAAGGAGTGGCTGAAGAAGGTCGTGGACGCCGTCTGAGCCGCGGTGCCAGGCCGCGCGTTCAGTTTCGCAACGCGCAGAGGTATCCGGTGTAGCCGATCGGTTCCGCGCCGACCCTGAACACTTCCGCCTCTTCGTCGATCCGGGCCCGGATGGCGTAGCGCGTGCACAGCACGCGCTCGGCCGACTCGCGCGGCACGAACACGCTCGGGTAGGAGACCGGCCGGTCGGCGACACCCGCCGGCAGCGGGCCCGGGCCGTTGCTGGACAGCCGCGAGGCCTGCAGGCCGAACAGGGTGCCCGGGCCGGCGCGGAACGCCGTGCGGGTGATGGCCAGGTGCGGCGCCTGCAGCGCGACGAGGCGCTCGAGGAAGGCCAGGGGATCGGGGCAGTAGTGGAGCGCGCTGCTGGTGAACACCAGGTCGATGCCGCCGAGGCTGTCCGCCGCAGCATCGATGTCCTCGAAGAATCCGAGCGAACCGTCATGCATCGGTGCAGCCGCGCGCACCATGGCCGGTGTCTCGACCACGGCCCACTTCAGCGGCTGCGCCGCGCCGAGCACGGCACGGGCGATCGTGTAGTGGCTGCCGCCGCCCCCACCGAAATCCAGCACGGACAGCGGACGTGCGTGGGGAACGCCTGCGATCGCGAGGGCGGCCAGGGTGCGCACCGCGGACAGGTCGAACACCGGCCGTTCCGCCAGCGCCTGCCGGTAGGCGAGGTTCTTGGCCACGACGACCGAGACCAGGTCCGAGGCTTCGTAGGCACCGTCGGCACTCGCGGCAAGTGCCTGGCCGTAACTCGCGAAGGCTGGGGTGTCCAGCATCCTTCGACGCAAGGCAGTGGCGAGCAGCGGTGGCAGCAGCTCCTTGATCAACGCCCTGATGATGGCTCCCCGTCTGGCGGCGTGCGGTCGCCCTCGCCGGCCGTGCGCGGCAGGCCCGCCTCCCGCGCGCCGATTGTACCGTGCCGGGATTCGTCGCCGTCCCGGCTGCCGGGGGTGCCACTGGCGAGGCACTCGGCCAGCGCATCGCGCCAGTGCGGCAGGGCAAGCGCGAAGCGAGACTCGAACCGGCTGCAGTCGAGCACCGACCATGCAGGACGCGGCGCGGGCAACGGATAGTCGGCGGTGGACAGCGGCCGCAGGCGCGGACGCCGCGCGAGTCCCCGCGCCCGATCGAAGATCTCGGTGGCGAAACCGAACCAGGAGGTCGATCCGCCCGCGGTCGCGTGGTAGAGCCCGCGGATGCCGGGCCAGGACGCCGCGTCGTGTGCATGGCGGTCGAGCAGGTGCAGCGTGGCGCGCGCGATCGACCGGCTCCACGTCGGACTGCCCTGCTGGTCGTCGACGACGCCCAGTTCCTCCCGCTCGTCGGCCAGGCGCAGCATCGTCCGCAGGAAGTTGTGCCCGCTCAGGCCGTAGAGCCAGCTGGTGCGCAGGACCACCGCCGCACAGCCGCTCGCGGCGATCGCACGCTCGCCGGCGAGCTTGCTTCGCCCGTATGCCCCGAGCGGCGCGGCCGGATCGTCTTCGCGGTACGGCCGGCGCACGCGGCCATCGAACACGTAGTCGGTCGAGTAGTGCACGAGCAGCGCACCGCAGTCGCGGGCCGCGGCGGCCATCGCGGCCGGGGCACCGGCATTGATCGCGTCGCAGGCCGCCGGCTCGGTTTCCGCGCGGTCGACGGCGGTCCACGCCGCTGCGTTGACGATCACCTGCGGCCTTGTACGTGCGATCACCGCATGCACCGCGTCGGGCCGGGACAGGTCGCAGGCGGCGCGGTCGAGCGCGGTGAGGTCGTATCGCGCACCCGGTGCGGGCGGGCGCGGCGAGGCAGCCGGGGACGCGGGCTGCCGCTCCCGGAACGCCCTCAGCAGTTCGCCACCGACCTGTCCGGTGCTGCCGAACAGCAGCACCCGCGTCACGGATAGGCCTCTACCTCGCCGAGCGGGCTTCCCGCGAGGTCGCGCGGCGAGAGCAACGGGACGGCAGCCGCCGACGGATGCACCTCGGCGGTCGGCCACGCGATGCCGATCTGCGGATCGTTCCATGCGATCGTCCGGTCGAACGCCGGGGCGAAGTAGTCCGTGGTCTTGTAGAGCACCTCGGCGCGTTCGGACAGCACGAGGAAGCCGTGCGCGAACCCGGGAGGCACCCACATCATGGTCCGGTTCCCGGCCGACAGCCGGTGCCCCGTCCACTGGCCGAATCGGGGGGAGCTGCGCCTGACGTCGACCGCGACGTCGAACACTTCCCCGACCACGACGCGCACCAGCTTGCCCTGCGCCTGCCGGGTCTGGAAATGCAGCCCGCGCAGGACGCCGGCGACGGATATCGAATGGTTGTCCTGCACGAACGGCAGGTCTATCCCGGCGGCAGCCATCACGCGCTGGTTGAAGCTTTCGAAGAACACGCCTCGGGCGTCGCCGTGCGTGGTCGGTTCGAGCAGGCGTACCTCCGGGAGGCGGGTGGCATCTACGCGCATCGACCGTCCTGCCTGCCGTCCGGGTACAGGCGTTCGCGCAACAGTCCGCGCAGGTACTCGCCATAGCCGCTCTTGCCGAGCGCGCCTGCCAGGACTTCCAGCGCCGCGCCGTCGATCCACCCCTGGCGCCAGGCGATCTCCTCCGGGCAGGCGACCTTGAGGCCCTGGCGCTTCTCGATGGTCTGGATGAACTGGCTGGCCTCGAGCAGCGAGTCGTGGGTGCCGGTGTCCAGCCATGCCATGCCGCGGCCGAGCGCGACCACCTCGAGTTCGCCACGCTCAAGGTAGGCGCGGTTGAGGTCCGTGATCTCGAGTTCGCCGCGCGGCGAAGGCTGCAGCATCGACGCCAGCTCGGGCGCACGGCCGTCGTAGAAGTAGAGCCCGGTCACGGCATAACGCGAGCGGGGGGTCTGCGGCTTCTCTTCGAGGCCGAGCGCCCGGCCCCGGCCGTCGAACTCGACCACGCCGTAGCGCGCGGGATCGTTCACCGGGTAGGCGAAGACCGTCGCGCCGGTGGTCCGCGCGGCGGCCTGGGCGAGCACGCTGGTGAGGTCGTTGCCGTGGAAGATGTTGTCGCCCAGCACCAGCGCGCAGCCCTCGCCGGCGAGGAACGATCGGCCGATCAGCAACGCCTGGGCAATGCCTTCGGGTGCCGGCTGGACCGCATAGGACAGGGACAGTCCCCAGCGCGAACCGTCGCCGAACAGTTGCTGGAAGCGCGGCGTGTCCTGCGGCGTCGAGATCAGCAGCACCTCGCGGATGCCGGCCAGCATCAAGGTCGACAGCGGGTAGTAGACCAGCGGCTTGTCGTACACCGGCAGCAGCTGCTTCGAGACGGCGAGGGTCGCCGGATGGAGCCGGGTGCCGGCGCCGCCGGCGAGAAGGATCCCTTTCATCACGCGCGCTCCCCGCTGCGGTAGTTGGTGTCCAGCCACTGGCGATAGGCGCCGGTCTCGATGCCTTCGATCCAGGCGTCGTTCCCCAGGTACCAGGCGACCGTGTCGCGCATCCCCTGCTCGAACGCGACGGCCGGCGTCCATCCCAGCTCGGAAGCGATCTTGCGCTGGTCGATCGCATAGCGCCGGTCGTGGCCCGGGCGGTCGGCGACGCGGGCGATCCCCGAGGCATGGGGCAGGCGGTCGGCGCGCGGCGCCATCTCGTCGAGCAGCGTACACAGCAGGTGCACCACCGACAGGTTCTCGCGCTCCGCGCTACCGCCGATGTTGTAGGTCTCTCCTGGCCTGCCGCGGGCGAGCACTGCGCGCAGCGCGCTCGCGTGGTCGCTCACATGCAGCCAGTCGCGCACCTGCCTGCCGTCGCCGTAGACCGGGAGGCGTTCGCCGCGCCGCGCGTTGCGGATCATCAGCGGCACCAGCTTCTCGGGGAACTGCAGCGGGCCGTAGTTGTTCGAGCAGTGGGTGATGATGGCCGGCAGCCCGTAGGTGTGCCAGGCGGCCTGCACCAGGTGGTCGGCTGCCGCCTTCGAGGCCGAGTACGGACTGCGCGGCGAGAACGGCGTCGATTCGCTGAAGGGCGGATCGTCCGGTGCGAGCGCGCCGAACACCTCGTCGGTCGAGACCTGGATGAAGCGGAACGTGGAGCGGCCGGCGGCGTCGAGGGTCGACAGCCAGTCGCGCGTGGCCTCGAGCAGGTTGAAGGTGCCGACGATGTTGGTCTGCACGAACGCATCGGGGCCGAGGATCGAGCGGTCGACATGGCTCTCCGCGGCGAAGTTCACGATCGCGCCCACCCGATGCTCGCGCAGCAGGCGGGCGACCAGGGCGCGGTCGTTGATGTCGCCGTGGACGAAATGGTGGCGCGGATCGCCGGCGAGCCGGTCCAGGCTCGACAGGTTCCCCGCGTACGTCAGCGCGTCGAGGTTGACCACCGGTGTCGCCTGCGCGTGGCCGGGCGCCAGCCAGTCGAGGACGAAGTTGGCGCCGATGAATCCGGCCCCGCCGGTGACCAGGATCGCCGTCATGCCTGCCTGTCCCCTTCCGGTCTGGCGGTCATCCCGCGCGAGGGCCGCAGGCGCGCATTGCCCGTGCCTTGTTCAACGCGCGATCCAGCCGCGGTACCAGTCGACGAAACGCCGCACGCCGACGTCGATCCGGGTGGACGGCTGGAAGCCGACGGCCGCATCCAGCGCGGACACGTCGGCAAAGGTCGCCTCGACGTCGCCGGGCTGCATCGGCAGCAGGTTGCGCACGGCCTTGCGGCCGAGCGCGTCTTCGATCGCGGCGATGAAGTCGAGCAGTTGCACGGGGTCCTGGTTGCCGATGTTGTACAGCCGGTATGGCGCATCGCTCACGGCCGCATTGGGCGCCCGCCGGTCGTAGCCGGCGTCGGGCGTGGCGATGCGGTCGACCACCCGCAGAACGCCCTCGACGATGTCGTCGATGTAGGTGAAGTCGCGGCGCATCCGCCCTTCGTTGAACACGTCGATCGGCCTGCCCTCGAGGATCGCCTGGGTGAACAGCCACATCGCCATGTCGGGCCGGCCCCAGGGACCGTACACCGTGAAGAAGCGCAGGCCGGTGGTGGGCAGCCGGAACAGGTGGCTGTAGCAGTGCGCCATCAGTTCGTTCGACTTCTTGGTCGCGGCATACAGGCTGACCGGGTGGTCGACATCCTGCTCGACCCGGAACGGAAGTTCGGTGTTGTGCCCGTAGACGCTCGAGCTGCTCGCGTAGACGAGGTGCTCCACCGCGTGGTGCCGGCAGGCCTCGAGCACGTTGACGAAGCCCGCGAGGTTCGACGACACGTAGGCGCGCGGGTTCTTCAGCGAATAGCGCACGCCGGCCTGGGCGGCGAGGTTGACCACGCGCCGCGGCCGTTCGCCGGCGAACACGCGGTCGAGTGCGCCCGCGTCCGAGAGGTCGAGCCGCTCGAAGCGGAACGCGGGATGCGGCAGCAGGCGCTCGAGCCTCGCCTGCTTCAATGCCGGGTCGTAGTAGTCGTTCAGGTTGTCCAGGCCGATGACTTCATCGCCCCGGGCGAGGAGCCGCTCGCAGGTGTGCATGCCGATGAACCCGGCGCATCCGGTGACCAGGATCTTCATCGCACGGACCGGATGCCGGGCACCCTGCCCCCGGCCGGGCAGGGTGGGACGCCGGCGCGCACGCATGCCGCCACCGGCGCGGAATCGAGCATGATTGCAGCCATGCCGATATTCTAGGCTGATCGATACTTCCGGTGTACCCCGTGCCCGCCCCCTCCCTCGCGTCCCCTCCGGTGCCTGGCCTGCCATCGCGCGCGCCGGTGCGGAGCGTCCTGCTGGTGAAGACCTCGTCGCTCGGCGACGTCGTGCACAACCTGCCGGTAGTGGACGACCTGCACCGTGCGCTGCCCGGCGTGCAGGTCGACTGGGTGGTCGAGCAGGCTTTTGCCGAGGTGCCGGGGCTTCACCCCGGTGTGCGTGAGGTGATTCCGTGCGCGCTGCGCCGCTGGCGTTCGCGCCCCTGGGCCGCGGAGACGCGCGCCGGGTGGCGCGAGATGCGGGCGCGGCTGTCGGCCCGGCCCTACGACCTGGTGGTCGATACCCAGGGCCTGCTCAAGAGCGCGCTGCTCGCGCGGCTCGCTGCCGGGCCGCGCGCCGGCTTCGACCGGGACAGCGTGCGCGAAGCGCTGGCCACGCGCTTCTACCAGCGGCTGTACCGGGTGCCCCGCACGCTGCATGCGCTCGAACGCAACCGGCAGCTGGTCGCGCAGGCGGCGGGGTATCCGCTGTCGGCGTCGCCGTCGTACGGACTGCGCCTGCGCGCCGAGGGCGCCGCCGGCGGGTCCGTGCCGGACGACTGGGATCCGCGTTCGCCCTTCGTGGTGTTCCTGCATGCGACCGCCCGCGCCGAGAAGCTCTGGCCGGAGTCCGCATGGATCGCGCTGGGCCGGGAAGTGCATGACCGCCTCGGGCTGCGCGCGCTGCTTCCCTGGGGATCCGATGCGGAGCGCGAGCGCGCCGAACGGCTGGCGCAGTCGATCCCCGGCGCGCGGGTCCCGGCACGCACCGGCCTGGCCGCGCTTGCCCGGGGCATGGCGCGGGCGCGCGTGGTGGTCGGCGTCGACACCGGGCTGCTGCACCTGGCCTCCGCGGTCGGCGTGCACTGCATCGGCATCTACGTGGCCACCGATCCCGCCCGCAACGGCCTCTATCCCGCCTCGGTGGGGCTGAACCTCGGCGGCGTGTCGATCGTGCCCGGGCCGGGCGAAGTGCTGGCGGCGGTCTCGCAGGTCACTGCCTGGCAGGCTGCATGATCGGTACCGGCGATGCGCGCCGGTCCCTGGCCGGCGCCGAGGCGAGCCGCCGCCTGTACACGATCGGGTTGTGGCTCGCCGCCCCGCTGGTGCTGGCGCGCCTCGCGCTGCGTGCACGCCGGCAGCCGGAATACCTGCACCACCTCGGTGAGCGGTTCGGCCGCTATCCGCGGCAGGGCGTTGCGCCCACGGGTAGGCGCGAGGCGCGGGCGCCGCTGTTCTGGCTGCATGCGGTGTCGGTCGGCGAAACCCAGGCTGCGCGTCCGGTGATCGAGGCGCTGCGCGCGCGCGTGCCGGAGGCGCGGTTCCTGCTGACCCACATGACGCCGACCGGGCGCGCGACCGCGCATGAACTGTTCGGCGACGGCGTGCGCTCGGTGTACCTGCCTTACGACTTCCCGTTCGCGGTGCGGCGCTTCCTCGATCGTTTCCGGCCCGATGTCGGCGTGATCATGGAGACCGAGCTCTGGCCCAACCTGGTCTCCGCCTGCCAGCGCTCCGGCGTGCCGCTCTACCTGGTGAATGCCCGACTGTCGGAGCGCTCCGCGGCCCGCTACGGACGTTTCCCGGCGCTCACGGCCGATGCCCTGCGCGGCCTCGCCGGCGTGCTGGCGCAGGGGGCGGCGGACGCCGACCGGCTGCGGGCACTCGGAGCCCCGACGGTGGTGGTCACCGGCAACGTGAAATTCGACGCGTTGCCGCCGCCGCCGCTGGTCGAACTCGGCGCACGCTGGCGTGCCGCCTGGCAGGGGCGACCGGCGTGGATCGCCGCCAGCACCCGCGAAGGCGAGGAGCCCCTGGTGATCGAGGCGATGCGTGCGCTGCGGGTGCCCGGGGCGCTGCTGCTGCTGGTGCCGCGCCATCCGCAGCGTTTCGACGATGTCGCGCGGCTGCTCGACCAGGCCGGCCTGCGCCATGTGCGCCGGAGCACGCCGGGTGCGATCGAGCGGCTCGCGGACCGTTCGATCGATGTGCTGCTCGGCGACAGCATGGGCGAGATGGCTGCGTATTACGCGGCCTGCGACCTGGCCTTCGTCGGCGGCAGCCTGCTGCCGCTGGGCGGGCAGAACCTGATCGAGCCCTGCGCGCTGGGCCGGCCGGTGCTGGTCGGTCCGCACACGTTCAACTTCCGCGAGGTCGCCGAGCAGGCGATCGAAGCCGGGGCGGCGCGCCGGATCGCGGATGCGGCCGGGCTGGCGTCGGAGGTCGCCCGGCTGCTGGCCGATCCGGCCGCACGCGCCGCGATGGGCGAGGCGGGCGCGGCGTTCGCGCAGCGGCACCGGGGGGCTACGGCGCGCACGGTCGACGTCCTGCTCGGGGATCCTCCCGGCGGTTGAAGGCCCCCGCCGCGCTACCGCCCGAACAGCCCGCGCAGCACGCCGCCGACGCCTTCCTTGATCACGTCGGTCACCGTCGGTGCAGCGGCCGGTGCGCGCTGCGCCGAGCCGGCCTCGCCGCTGTCCGGTGCCGCCTGCTCGCGGCGTCCGCGTGCGCCCGGACGTCCGCCGGCATCGCCCTCGGCCAGCATCAGCATGCCCGTCGTGCGCTGGCGCACCTTCACCGCGTACTGCTGCTCCCAGGTCACCCGCGGGTCGGTCGGGCGCGGGGGATGCACCACGTTCAGTTCATCGCCGTAGCCGACGAAGCTCAGCATCGGCGTGCCGGCCTCGCGCACCACCTCGGCCGGCACCGTGCACTCGGTGGTCGAGGGCGGCAGTACCACGCGCTCCTTGATGAGCCGCGCGACCTCGGCCGGAGACAGCCAGCTGTTCAGCCCCCAGCCCATGTCGGCCAGTTCGCTGGATGACCAGACGACGAGATCCTGCTGCGCATTCGCCCCCATCGCGGTCAACGCATAGCCGGTCGCATTCGGGATCGACTGCCACTGCACCGACAGGCCACCCCCTGCGCTGCGGGTGACCGGCTGGAAGGACGGTGCCTCCATGAAGTCGGTGCGTTCGCTGACGCTGAAGCGGATGTCCGGCGAGTAGTTGCCCTTCACCAGGTGGTCGCCACGCAGCGAGGCGTCGGCGGGCACCGGCGTGCGCGTCTCGGCGTTCGGCCAGTGGCCGAAGGTGCGGTTGCGGCCGAACGACGGGCCGCGCGCGGTGTTGATGCGCACCGTCGGGAACTTCGGCATCTGGCCCGACGCGATCTTCGCGAAATCGATGACGATCGGCTGGCCGCTGCGCGTGGCATCGCCGCAGCCCCAGTAGATGAGCATGCGGCCCTTCGGTTTCTCGAAGTCGCGCGGCGGGGTGTCGGTCTCTTCGCCGCGGGGCTCGGGCGGCGGCTGTCGCGGGGTGAGCAGGGGCAGCGACGGTCCCATGTTCATGCCTGCCGGGATTTCGTGCGCCGCGGCGGGCTGGCCGCTCGCGGTGCGTGCCGAGCCCAGTTCCAGGACCATCGACCGTCCGCCCTGCATCGGGGACGCGCCACCGCCGAGCAGTCCGCCGAGGACGCCGCCGGCGCCGCCCGGCATGCCGGGAAGCCCACCCATGCCGCCACGGGTTTCGGCGCTGACCCAGTACACCGCGATCGGCGGCGTGACCTTCTGCTGCGCGGTCTGCGCGAAGGCCGTCGGCATCGTGCCGGCGCACAGCACGCCGGCGGTTGCGGCGGCGAGGACGCGCAGCCGCGGCAGGGCGACCGTCGCGGATGCCGCCGGAGACGCATTCGGGTGCTGGCGCAGGGACAGGCACGGCACGGCTTGCATGGGCTTCCTCCGGGATCGATTGCCTCGATTATAGGAGCCGCGGCCCTGAGCGGTCTGCGCTCAGGCGCGGGTATCGGGCGCGTAGATCACCACCAGCGCGCGCGCGTCGCCGTCGACGCCGCGACCCTTGTGCGGCGTGCGCGAGTCGAAATAGATGCTGTCGCCCGGCTCGAGGATCCATTTGCGCCATTCGCCGCTGCTGCCGCCGCCCACCTCGAACTCGATGCGCCCCTCCAGCACGAACAGGAACTCCTCGCCGTCGTGCTCGAAGTAGACGCCACGATCGATGTCCGGCGGGTAGGTGAAGATGAACGGCTCCATGTGCTTGCGCCGCCGCTTGTGCGCGAGGCTCACGTAGTCGTAGCCGAAGGCGCTGCCGCCACGGGTCGACGGCTGGCGTTCCGCGGCCCGCACCACGCTCACCGACTGGATGGGATCGGCGCCGGCCGGGCCCTGGAAGAATTCCGCGAGTTCCACGCCGAGGGCCTGGGCGATGCGCGCCAAGGTACCGATCGGCGGCGTCTTGTGCATGTGCTCGATCTTCGACAGGTAGCTCTTCGTGAAGCCGGTCGCCTGCGCGAGCTGGTCGAGCGTGAGCCGCCGTTCCTGGCGCAGCCCGCAGATCCGGACGCCGATCTGGTCGAGGTCGACCGGACCGGTCGCCGATGCCGTCGCGCCGTCGTTCATCGCGCGGGCCGCGTCACCGGGGGCAGCCGGCGCGCGTTGGCTTCGAGCGCCGCACCGTATTCGATGATGCGTGCGGTCTCGGCGGCGACGGCCGGGCCGAGCAGGCGGTCGAGCAGGTGCAGCGTGGTGTCGATGCACAGCGACACGCCGCCGCCGGTGATGACGCGGCCATCGTCGATCCAGGTGGCGGCACTGACCCGGGTCGACGGCTGTTCATGCGCCAGGATGTCGATCGGCGGCACTTCCTGGCCGGTCACCTGTTGCTTGGTGGTCGCGGCATGGCCGTCGAGCAGCCCGGCGCGCGCCAGCAGCATCGCACCGGTGCACACGGACGCGACCAGCGTGCGTGCCGGCAGGCCGGCCAGGAACGCACGGGTCGCCGGATGGTCGCGCTCGGCCATCCAGCCCGGGCCGCCGGTGACGATCAGCGCATCGAGCGCCGGGGCGTCGGCATGTCCGTGGTCGGCCAGCACCGTCAGGCCGCTGGACAGCAGGACCGGACCGGCGCTGCGTGCGATCGAGCAGATCTCGATCTGCGGCGCCACCCGGCGCGCCATCGACAGTACGCCATAGGTGGCGAGATCGATCGGTTCGACGCCGTCGTAGAGCAGGATGCCGAAGCGCATGGGGCGGGAGGCGCGGCGACCGGGACGGCCGCTGCGTCGGAGAGGAGGGAGGCGGGCGCGGCTCGAAGCAGGCCTGCCGATCATAACGTGTTGACTGGCGGCCGCGAACCCTCTACTGTTCAGTCAACAAAAGTTGACCGATAGGGCCGCCGCGCAGGTGCGGCAGTCCTTCAGGCTCGATCCGTCCCGAACGGCGCTGCAGGTGTGCGGTCCGGGATGAACCTCCAGGAGTGGATGAAGGCAGGGGTGGGCGGACGCGGATCGCGTCCGGCGCGGTGGCTGCCCTTCCAGGGAAGCAGTTCCGGCCAGTCAACCACTCATCGGGGTCACCAGATGCGCACGAAATCCGTCGCCAGCCAGTCTGCCGGGTCGTCACCGGCCACCGCCACCGTGACGCGCAAGCCTGCGCGGCGCGCGTTCCTCGCCGGGGGTGCCGCGGCCGGCGCCGCTGCCCTGACGTTCCCGTCGGTCACCCGCGCCCAGCCGGCGCCGGTGAAGCTGCGGTTCCAGAGCGCCTGGCCGGTGAAGACGATCTTCCACGAGTTCGCGGTCGACTTCACGCGCAAGGTCGAGGAACTGTCCGGCGGGCGGTTGCTGATCCAGATGCTGCCGGCGGGCTCGGTGGTGGGCGCGCTGCAGACGATGGAGGCGGTGTCCAAGGGCGTGCTCGACGGCGGCCATGGCGTGCCCGGCTTCTGGTTCGGCCGCAACACGGCGTTCGGCCTGTATGGCGCCGGCCCGAACTTCGCGATGAACGCCGACCAGACGCTTGGCTGGATCGAATACGGCGGCGGTCGCCAGCTGTACGAAGAACTGCTGAAGGAAGCCCAGCTCGACGTGGTGAGCCTGCTCTACGCGCCGGTGCCGTGCGAGCCGTTCGGCTGGTTCCGCAAGGAAGTGAAGTCGGTGGCGGACCTCAAGGGCCTGAAGTACCGCACGGCCGGCCTCGCGGTGGAACTGATGCAGGTGCTGGGCGCCGCCCCGGTGCAGATGGCCGCCGGCGACATCGTGCCGGCGCTCGACCGCGGCCTGATCGACGCGGCCGAGTTCGCGCAGGCGACCGACGATCGCATCCTCGGCTTCCCGGACGTGGCGAAGATCTACTACCAGCGCAGCTACCACATGGCGAACAACATGTTCGAGATCA
>LNFM01010599.1_pt1 | contig 16883 bp, 9 predicted proteins | sample 596031 | NCBI WGS metagenome assembly LNFM01 (sample SAMN04254537, study PRJNA301005) | activated carbon metagenome | isolation source: dual media filters at the Ann Arbor, Michigan drinking water treatment plant | place: USA: Ann Arbor
CGGCCTTCCTGATGGACCAGATGATGGATGCTGCACCCGAGCTGGTGTTCGAGCAGCGCCTGGCCAACCCGGCGGTGTTTGCCGACGTATCGGACGAGCGCTCGCTCAAGGTGCTGGTTTACCGGGCGCCTGCAGTCGTCAAAGCAGCAACATGAGTGTCTGCACAAGCTGCGGCGCCTGCTGCGCCTGCTTCCGGGTCGACTTTGCCGTCTACGAGATGGAGAACATGGGTGGCAGCGTGCCCTCGGGCCTGGCGGTGGAGGTCAACGGCAGCACCATGCGCATGCGCGGCACCGACCACGTGCCGGTTCGCTGTGCGGCGCTCACCGGCAAGTTGGGCGAAAAAATCGCCTGCGGCATTTACGAGTGGCGCCCCTCACCCTGCCGCGAGTTTGAAGAAGGCAGCGACGCCTGCACCCGCGCCCGCCAGCGGCACGGCCTGCCGCCGGTCGAGGGCGCAGACTGATATAGCCGTTACTTCAGGTCTCAAGCATTTTTGAGGCTTGTTGGGATTAACCGACACCACGGGTTTTTTCAGGGTGCTACCTTCACCGCACCATGAAAAAACTCTGGGACATTTCCCCTCCCGTGCACGCAGGCGCCCCGGTGTTTCCGGGCGACACGGCTTACACACAAACCTGGGCCGCCACCATCGGCCCGGGCTGCCCGGTCAACGTGAGCGCCATCACGCTCTCGCCGCACGTGGGCGCACATGCCGACGCGCCGCTGCATTACGACGCCAACGGCGCGGCCATCGGCGAGGTCTCGCTTGAAGCGTTCATCGGCCCCTGCCGCGTGATCCACGCCATCGGCTGCGGCGCGCTGGTGAAGCCCGAACACATCGCGCACGCCCTCGCCGACTTGCCTGAGAGAGTGCTGATCCGCGTGTATGAACACCAGCCACAAGACGCGTTCGACAACGACCTGCCCGCCTTCGCCCCCGAGACCGTGGAACAACTGGCCGACCTCGGCGTGCTCCTGATCGGCATCGACAGCGCGAGCATCGACCCGGCCAACAGCAAGACGCTGGACAGCCACCAGACCATCCGCCGCCGCGGCCTGCGCGTGCTGGAAAACCTGTTGCTCGACGACGTGCCCGAAGGCGACTACGAGCTCATCGCCCTGCCCCTGAAACTCACCACCGCCGACGCCAGCCCCGTGCGCGCCATCCTCCGAGACCTCTGAATCCGTGACGGTGTCCACTTTCCACCGTTCGGGCTGAGCCTGTCGAAGCCCCCACCCACTCAACACGCCCCTTCGACAAGCTCAGGGCGAACGGAAACAGAAACAGAAACAGAACCATGACAACGACCCTGCAAGACTGCCGCGCACTCGACGCACAAGACCCGCTGCGCACCCTGCGCGAACTCTTCCTGCTGCCCAAGGGCACCATCTACCTCGACGGCAACTCACTCGGCGTGATGCCGCGCAGCGCACCCGCCCGCGTGGCCGACGTGGTCACCCGCGAATGGGGCACCGACCTGATCCAGAGCTGGAACAAGAACGGCTGGTTCACCATGCCCGGCCAGGTGGGCGACAAGATCGCCCGCCTCATCGGCGCGGCACCGGGCACCGTGGTGGCCACCGACAGCACCTCCATCAACCTGTTCAAAGTGCTCTCGGCCGCGCTCAACCTCAGCACCGCCGACCACCCGCAGCGCAAACGCATCGTGAGCGAGCGCAGCAACTTCCCGACCGACCTCTACATCGCCGAGGCGCTCTGCAAAGAGCGTGGCTTCGAGCTGGTGCTGGTGGAGCCCGACGAGATCGCATCGGCACTGACAGCCGAGGTCGCCGTGCTCATGCTCACCCACGTGAACTACCGCACCGGCGCCATGCACGACATGCCCGCCGTGACCGCCGCCGCCCAAGCTGCCGGTGCGCTGATGCTGTGGGACCTGGCGCACAGCGCGGGCGCGGTGCCGGTGGATCTCACCGGCGCGGGCGCCGACTACGCGGTGGGCTGCGGCTACAAGTACCTCAACGGCGGCCCGGGCGCGCCCGCTTTCGTGTGGGTGAATCCGCGCCACACCGACCGCTTCTGGCAACCGCTCGCCGGCTGGTGGGGCCACGCCACACCGTTCGCCTTCACGCCGGACTACCAGCCTGCGCCCGGCATCACGCGCTACCAGTGCGGCACACAACCCATGATCAGTCTCGCCGCACTGGACTGCGGTGTGGACACGCTGCTGGCCGCTGAAGCCTTCGGCGGCATGACCGCACTTCGCCGCAAGTCGCTCGCGCTCACCGACCTCTTCATCTCGCTGGTGGACGAACGCTGCCAGGGCCACGGCATCGGACTGGCGACACCGCTGGACCACGCACAACGCGGCTCGCAAGTCTGCTTGACCCGGGACGAAGGCGCCTACGCGATCGTTCAAGCCCTCATTGCACGCGGCGTGGTGGGCGACTACCGAGCCGGTGATTCGGGCAAGCACAAGGACATCCTGCGCTTCGGCCTCACACCGCTCTACATCGGCTTTGAGGACGTGTGGAACGCGGTTGAACACATCAAGCAGGTGCTGGAGAGCGGCGAGTGGACACGCGCCGAGTTCAACCAGAAACACGCAGTCACCTGAGTCCAACCACCGTCCCGCCAGAACCAACTTCCGTTCGGGCTGAGCCTGTCGAAGCCCTCACCACACAGTTCCCCTTCAACAGGCTCAGGGCGAACGGGATCACGACATGCCAAAACCGGAAGACATCGTGCGAGAAGAAGGCGCCCAGCTCGACTTCAGCCGCGACATGAGCTACGGCGACTACCTGCAGTTGGGCAGCATCCTCAACGCGCAAAAACCGCTCTCGCCCGCCCACGACGAGATGCTGTTCATCGTCCAGCACCAGACCAGCGAACTCTGGATGAAGCTCATGCTGCACGAGCTGCACGCAGCCATCACACACATCGCCGCCGACGAGCTGCAGCCCGCTTTCAAGATGCTCGCGCGCGTGAGCAAGATCATGGAGCAACTCGTGCACGCCTGGGACGTGCTCGCCACCATGACACCACCCGAGTACAGCGCGCTGCGCCCCTACCTCGCGCAGTCCAGCGGCTTCCAGAGCCACCAGTACCGCTGCATCGAATTCGCCATGGGCAACAAGAACGCTGCCATGCTCAAACCCCATGCGCACAGCCCCGAGCGGCTGGCTGTGGTGCAGGCTGCGTTTGAGGCGCCCTCGCTGTACGACGAAGCCCTGCGCCTGCTCGCACACCGCGGCCTCCCTGTGCCGCAGAGCCACACACAGCGCGACTGGACGCAACCGTATGAGGCCAGCAACGCTGTGGAGCAGGCCTGGCTGCAGGTCTACCGCAACCCAAAAGACCACTGGGACCTTTACCAGCTGGGCGAAGAACTCACCGACCTTGAAGACACCTTCCGCCTCTGGCGCTTCCGCCACGTAACCACGGTCGAGCGCGTGATCGGGTTCAAGCGCGGCACCGGCGGCACGGGGGGCGTGAGCTATTTGCGCAAGATGCTGGACGTGGTGTTGTTTCCGGAGATCTGGGTGAGGGCAGCGCTTGTGCCTGCTTTTGCCTGTGCAGACGAGCTCGCGCGGCGCCCGGGCCGGTAACCGGGTGCGGCGAACGGGTGGCACTTTCATTTCAGCCCAGCGTGGCGCGGCGCCGCTGGTCATGCCCAGCCTTCACCGCATCAAACGCCGCTGTGCCCCAAGCCACGCGATACAGCGACAGCAGCGGGTTCACCCAGGACTGCGCCACCGGCTCGCCCAGCAAGTCGCCCAGCGTGACCCACGCCGTCGCCAGCACACGGTAGGCCTCCTGGCGATCCCCCGTTTGATCGGCTGCTCTGGCCATCAGTGCGCTGGCGGCGAGAAAACACACCGGCGCCACCGCCTCCAATGCCGCCGCTCGGGCAGAACGCGCTGAGCGGCAGGCGGCCTCCGCATCACCAGCAGCCAGCGCGAGTTCAGCCTGAAGCATGGCACATTCGGCAGACAGGTGCGGGTCAGCGGCAGCGGCTCGCACAACGGCGACGCGGTCGAGCACGGTGCGAGCCCGCTCAAATGCGCCCACCTCCAGCGCGGTGCGCGCCTGTTCCAGATCGATCCAGGGGACATCGGGCACGTGGTCGGTCCCCTCACACAGGGCAGTTGCCTGGTCGAACCGGGACCACGCGTCCTCGGCCCACCCGGCGAGCGCCATGGCCCGGGCCTGGCGGCGCAACACCGTGGCCTGGGCCCAGGGCGGCAGCTTCAGCCCGTGCATCTCTTGCGTCGCGGCCTGCCAGGCCGCGACAGCCGGCGCAAGCTCACCGGCTCCCATCGCGGTTTCCGCCAGCTCCACCTGGCTGGCAAAACGGGCCACTCCGGAATGTGGATCGCGGCGGGCAATGTGCCGGGCAGCCACCCGGGCTTCTTCTGTGGAGCCCAGGGCGCGCAGCAGCGACGCAGCCATTTGCTCGCACTGTGCGGCGTGGGCTCGGTCACCCTGGCTCAGCGCCTGGCGCGCAGCAGCACGCAGGTGGCGCGCTGCGGTGGGCCAGTCGCCCCTGACGAGTGCGGCCTGGGCCCGGTGGGCTGAGCTCAAACCGGAACCACCGTGGCGCCGGCTCATTGCGCACCGCCTTCACTCGCATCGCGCGGCCGCCATCCGCGTGCCACCATGGCCGCACGCGTTTGATCCATGGCATCGCGCCTGGCTTGCCGGTGCGCCTGGGCCCAGGCTTGCCACCGGGCCGACAGATCGGTGATCTCGCCTCGGGTGCGATCGGCCTCGCCGTCCAGTCGCTGGCCGTGCTGCGCAGCCACACCTTCGCGCTGGCGCGAGTCCGCCACCCGGCTGGTGTTGCTGCTGACCAGCCCTTGGCCATCGTCGCGGGCTGTGGACAGCGCATCCCGGGATCCTTCGGCCTCGCCCGCGGTGCTGTCCAGACGACCCGATCTTTCGCCAATGGCCGCTTCGCGGTCGGGCTGGGAACCGGCCTGATTCGCCACCGCGGCATCGATGCCATTGAGCGCGTTCAGGAAGTTCTGTCCATCGGTATTCATCTGGAGAATGCCGCGTTTGGCCCCACGCAAGACGCCCGGGTCATCGGGCAGCGCATGTCCCAGGTAGGTGAACGCGGTGAACCCTTCCAGCGGTGTCTTGATGACCGCCAGGCCGGCAGCGCGTTGACCGTAGTCCGTTATCGCCTGGGCGACATTGGCCTCTTCGCCTCGCTGGTTCTGGTTGGCGGCCTCACGCAGCGCGACGGCTTGCCGGTGCGCCTCCGTCGCAGAGATCGCTTCCTCGGTTCGCGTGCTGAACTCGGACAGCGGTGCGGCATTGGCCTCATGGTGTTCGGCGTCGCTGCACATCAGGCGCTCCAACTGTTCCGTGCGGGCCCGCGCATCCAAGATGGCCAGCAACTGGTTCTGCAGGTCCACCAGTTCCTGCCTTGACCCGGTGCCCGGCGGCGCCGGATAGGCCGGGTTGACGGGCTCGACCACCGGTTCGCTGCCGCGCTCCAGGCCCGCGTGAAAATCCTCCGCACGGCGGGCCACGCCCTCACCAACAGCGCGCCCGACATAGGCCCCCGCCACGCCGCCCACAGTGCCACCAACCACCCCGCCCACGCCGCCGCCACGCGCGGTCCGCGACTCCCTGGTGCCGCCGTCGAACCAGGCCCGGTAAACCGCCCGCAGGCCGGGCGCCTGCTGATCAAGCACCACGCCGGCGGCCTCACGGGCCAGCGAGCGCCCCTCGCCGGATCGGCTCGTGCCTTCAGAGCGCGGGGCTGGGCGACCCTTGGCAGGCCCTGCATCCGCAGGCCCTGTGGCGGTGGCTCCGCTGCGGGTCTCGTCCTCCGGGCGCTCAGCCACCGGTGGCCGCGCCAGCAGCCTGGGTGGCACGGGCCGCGGCTGGACGCCGGCTGCCTCATGTTGCTGCGCACGCCCGGCGCTGCTCCCGGGTGTGTCGGCGATGGCACGTGGCGTGCCGGTGCCGGACGGCGGTCCACCCGACCGCACGGGTGCAGGTGGGGGGAACAAGAGAATGTGGCTCGCGCCCATGTCGGCGTCCCACTGCCCCAGCGCGGCGAGCGTGCGGGCGTCGGCAACCGCCGTACCGGAGCCGCCTTCCACCCACTGGCCGGTGGCATCGCGCCGGTAGGGGCGCACATCGACCCGGCTGCCGTCAGGCAGTTCAGCAAACCGGGTATCAAACCACCGCCCGTCTGGCCGCATGCGCGCATGGCCTTGCACGATGTTCATCGTCCAGTCCCGCGCCGAGGCGGAGCCGGGTGTGGCCGCGGCATCGGGTGAGTGCAGACGGACCTGGGTGCGCACCTCTCCGCGCGGCCCTGGAACCACGGCCCCGGTGGCATCGCGCGGCGCCAGGCCACGTTCGGCCGGAACGTTCCACTCCTGCACCGTCATGCCGGACACCGGGTCGACGCCCCAGTAGGCGTGGCCTTGCGCGGCGGGCAGGCGCAGGCGCATGTCGTCTGCCGGCGCGCGCAACAGCGGGCCTGCAGCCAGACGGTCCATGGCCGCATCCACCTCGGCCGGCGTGAACTCGGGCAGCGCCGGCGCGGTGTCCACCGCGGTGCGTGGGCCCGATGCGGGTGGGCCGCTGCGGGCAGACGCATCCTGTCCGAGCAAGGCGGGGTCGATCATCACGCTGGGCAAGGCGTCCGCAGCTGGCACATGGGGCACCGGCAAGTCTGCGGACGCGGGCGTTTCGGCGCGCGTGAGCGGATCGGTCCAGACGTAGATGGTGTCGTCGTCCGGTGCAAAGCGGCGGCGTGCTTCGGCATCCCGCATCAGGGCCCAACGCTGTTCGGGCGTCAGCCCGGGGTCCAGGAGGGCGGCGCGGGTGCTGGCCTGAAACTCTTCGTGCCAGTCGGCGTCACGCACCTGCCCGGCGAGTTCGGCATCCCGATGGCCCAGCGACTCGTGGGCCAGCACGGCGCGCGGCTCCAACGCCGCGTTGGCCGGGTTGGGACCCCCGGTGGGCCGCTCGGCGGCCGGCAGCGGATTCACATCCGGACCGATGGTGATGAAGCCGTCCTGCGGCGTTTCGCCCGGGTGGAATGCGGTGAATTCACCGGGATGGATGCGGTCGCGCGGCACACCGAACTGTTCGGACAGCAGTGCGGCATGCGCCTCGAATTCGGCGGGTGTGAGCGGGCGCGTGCTGCGTGTGGGCCCACGGGTGGGTTCGGCGACGGAGCGGAACCGAGATTCTGCGAGGCTGCCGTCAAACGGCAATGTGCCTTGGCGCGGATCCGGTGGGTCGGGCAACAACAGGGTCAGCTGTTCCGGCACGGGAGGCGTGGGCCGGGTGTGCTCGCCATACAGGCCCAGCTGTGTGCCAGGGGGTTGAGACATCACGTGTGGGTCGGGCTGGTTGAAGGTGCGGTCCCAGTCCAGGCTCTCGAAGGGCTCTACGCCACCGCCACTCCGTACACGGGCATCCTCGCCCACCACCGGTCTGCCCTGAGGGGCCGCATCGCGAGAGGTGGCACCCGTCTCAAACAAATAGCCCGCGTGCTCGGAAACCACTTGCCCCGCCACTTCATCGGACATCAGTCGCCTGGGGTTGCTTCCCGGCGGCGGTGCATCCACCAGACCGAACCGCGCAATGTTGTAGGCCTGCTCCAATGCCCCAGAAGTACCCAGATCGGCCGCAAAGTTCGGATCCGCTCGCTGTTGGGTCTGCGCACCAAACGTCGCACGGTGCTCAGCCACTCGCATCATCACTGTCGGATCGAGCGCTGGGTCGTAGTTCGCGATGCTCTCAGCCAGCGCTGTCTGCGATTCGACGTGATGCGACTGGTGCCCCGCCCGCCTAGGGGTGTATTGGTAGAGATCAGGTCTCGGGTCAGGGGTGTTAAAGCTGCTCTCTCCAGGCACGAGGTGCCGCGCAACGTTGTTGGCCCGACGGCTGGGTCCTGGCGGATCCACACCAGCGGCACGCGCACGCTCGGAACGCAACCAGGCGCTGCGCGCATCGGGCGGAGCGACTTCGTCTGGCGAAAGAGATCGGGGTTCGCGCGGGGCCGGCTCGTCGAAGCCTGGGAACGACGCCTGCGCGCTGTCGGGAGTGCCCGCGGACGGCGCGGAATCACTCCCTACCGGAGAGACCGGCTCGGCCCTGGCCTGATTCGGTGACGGGTCGTTTGCCGACAGGCCATGACCCGGCGCACCGCCGTCGGCAATGCGTCGAGGCCCACGCAATCCTTCGCCTCGCGATGGAGCTGGCCCCGTGGACGCGACGGGATCGACGGGCGCCGGGTGGGTGGGTCCGACCGGATCGATCATCGTGGGTGCCGTCGGGTCGACCGGGGGCGTGCTCGGGTGCAAGGGGCCCGCAGGTTCGGTGGGCCGGTAGGGGCTGGGCGCGTCGGGATTCCAGTTCGGCAATTCGGGGCCGTAGTCGGGCAGCGGCCCGATGTCGGGCAAACGCGGTGGTGGTGGAATGTCGGGCATGCCGTCCGGTCCCACCGGCAGCTCGGTGGGCGCGTGGGGATCGGCGGCCGGGATCGTGGCGGCATGCGGGTCTGCGGCAGGCAGCGTCGGGGCATGCGGGTCGACCGGTCCCGGACCTTCCGCCATCGGCAACGGGGCATCGGGTGCGCCCAAAGGCACAACGGGTTCGGGCGGCAACAGCGCGGGGCGGTCGCCGGCAGGCAGCACGTCGTGCGAGGGCAAGCCCTCGGCGGTCAGCGGCGGTGGATCGGCGGTGATGGTCGGCCCGTCACCTCCAGCAGGGCGGGGTGGCTCGACGTCGGGCAAGGTCGGGTGCTCGGGTATGCCCAGACGCCGCGCACCGCGGCCCACGCCAAAGCCACCAGCGAGACCGCCGGCCATACCGCCGACAAACCCTGCGCTGGCACCAGCGGCTTCGCCAATGCGCCCGCCCTGCGCCTCGACGTCGCTGGGGTCGGCTTGGCTGGTGAAGGTGTGCAACGCCCGAAACAGGGTGACCAGGCGCTGCAGAACCAGCGCGTTGATGGCGTCCAGGATCATCGTGGCGATGCCGATCGCTCCGGCGATGGTCGACAGGGTGAGCGCCAGTGGCGAGGCGACACCGACCGTCAGCACAGTGATGACCCACATGGCAATGGAGATCGCGCCGATGACCCCCGCAATGACGTTCAGCACGGCGGTCGCGATGCCGATGATCTCGGACACCGCGGCAATGCTGTTGGCGAGCTGCTCGTAGATGGAGCCCCCTTCGCCGAAGCGACCAATGGTCTCTCCGGTGCGACTCCAGTCGCGAGTGGCGAGATCGATGGCCGAGAAGACGCCGCCCACCACCGCACCAATGGCCGGCAGAGGTGCCGAGCGGGCCAGCGCCGGTCCGGCCAGCCGGGCCACCGCCGGACCATACAGGCGGGTGAGCGAGCGGGCCGCGAGGGCACCCGCGCCTCGGGCCGCCGCGATCTCGGCCACACGCGTTCCGGCGCCCACCGCCAGACCCATTGCACCGGCGTGAAGAAAGCCACCGGCGGCACCGGCACCGGCGCTGCGCGCCACGAAATCGGCCCGATCTGCGCTCCCCGCCGATCCCACGCGCGCGCCGGCCGCACCCCAACGCAGGTGCTCGGCCAGTTCGGTGTCGATCAATGCCACGCTGCCCGTGTCCAGCGCATGGAGTGCATCGTCGGCGGCCGGGCCGGCATGGCCCTCATCGGGCGCGGGGCCGGCCTCGCTCATCAAAGCCGCTGGAAGACCATCGTCACCATCGAAGCCCGCGGCAGAATCCGCACCCGAAGGCGTTTCCGCGGACGGGAGCATTCCGTCGCTTTCCTCCAGCACCCCTGCAGTCTCGTCCGCGCGCTCAGGAGGAGTGCCACTCGACAAGCGGCTTGAGGGCTCAGCCCCACCAGCACGGGTTGTGTCATCGTCACCGGACGCCGTCTCTTCCGAGCAAGAGGACACGAGCCCACACCCGGTGTCGTCGCTGCGTTCCGGGCTTGTTTCCAGCACCGGGGACCGTGTGGTGCGGTCCATCGCGAGTGGATCCGTGACCATGCCGGTGCCGGGCATGGCAGACACAACGCTGGTGGCCGGTCCGTCCAAAAAACGGGGCATGCCGGGAGACTCGGCACCGCGCACCGACACGCTGCGCAGCCCGGTGGACGGATCCCCGTCGATCCGTTTCCGCCGCGGAGTCGAGCGCGATCTGATTTCGGGCGAAGCGGACGTCAGCCCCATGCTGAAGTACCCGGGGCGCTCAGTCCGGCAGGCACCTGCTTGCCCAGCTTGCGGTACTCGGCGGCAATGGCGACCAGCAGATCGTCGTCCCCGATGGGACGCCCGGCACCTTGTGCCATCACCGCCGCCACCAGGACGGCATTGCGGATGTGGCCACCTGCCAGGTCGCACTGCGAGGACAGGCGATTGAGCATGGCAGCATCCAGTGCATGGAACGCACCCAGGTGGGCCAGCCACAAGCGGCGGCGCTCTTCCGGCGTGGGCATGGGGAAATCGAGGATCGCGTCGAGCCGCCGCGTGAAGGCGGGATCGAATCGCGCCCGGCTGTTGCTCGTCAACAGCGCAATGCCATCAAACGATTCGATGCGCTGCAGCAGGTAGTTGGTCTGTGTGTTGGCAAACCTGTCGTTGGAGTCCTTCACGTCGGTGCGTTTCCCGAACAGGGAATCGGCTTCATCGAACAGGAGCACGACCTCGCTTTGTTCGGCCCTTGCAAACAGCTGCGCCAGATTCTTCTCGGTCTCGCCGATGTATTTGCTGGTGGTCGCGGCCACGTCCACGCGGTACAGCGGCAATCCCAGCTGGGAAGCCAGCCAACCCGCCGCCAGCGTTTTGCCGGTTCCCGACGCACCCACAAGCAGGGCGCGCACGCCGGGCCGGTAACGCGACTGGATGGAAGGTCCCAAATCATCCGCCAGTCCTTCCCGGACCCGGCAACGCTGCTTGAGGGCCAGAAGCTCCGTTCGCAGCGCTGGCGATAACACCAGTGCTTCGTCCACGATCACCTCGGACACGGGTTCGGCAAGCGTGCCCAGCTCACCGGCAAAGCCGCGCTGGAGCACTTCGAACACATGCCCGCCGTCCACGTGCTGAGCACCCTGCAGGCGCGCCAGGTGACGCGCAGATTGACCGATGATGTGTATGTGGAAGGCCCCAGTGCGACGGTGGTGTCCCAGATCCCTGGACAGAGCCGGGTCGTTCAGGTGATGCTGCCAGAGGCGTGCCCTTTCTGTCGCGTTGGGCAAAGGGACTCGCCAGCTGTTGAGCGGGCAGCCGTCATGGAGATAGCTCCCTTCGGGCCCGGCAGCGACCAGCACCGGCCCGTCGTACCCAGGCAGGCGAGGCAAGGAAAATGCGTCTCCTGGAGCCAGCTCGACACACACGACCGGCACGGCACCTACCAGCCACAGCCAGGGCCCCAGACCCTGGGGAATCTCACTATCCATGAAGGCTGCCTCGCAGCCCAGTGCCTTGATGATCAGGACGCAGACCGCGCGCGCTTCGCGCGGATGCCCGCAGCGAACCACCAGAGCGGGTTCGTCGGTCAATGCCTGGGCCTGGCGCGCCGCTTCGGCCTGCACCGATTCGGAAAGGTTGATGTTTTCCAGGCCCTCCAACGTGACGCCTGGCCACAGGCGACCCCGGCCTTGCAGTGCCAGCACCATCGGGATCGCCACGTGCACACATACCTCTGGCAGGGGCCGTGTTTCACCATCCAGCCGCAACAGACCGGATGCTCGTCCCGAACCCTCCCAGATCTGCCCCATCGCATCACCGATTCCCAGGGTGTGCGCCATCCGGTTGATCAGTCCGAGCGAAGGTCGAGAACCGGCCAGCGGGGCCTGCAGCCAGGCCAGCACACGTCCCAGCATCGGGTCCGCCTCAACCGCCACCGCAAGGCTCAAGGCCACCAATTCGGTCAGGTGCAGTCCCAGGTGAGCGGCCAGTTCGAGCATCCGCCGTGCGTGCTCGGGCGGTTCGCTCAACCAGTCGGACAAAGCCTGTCGGGGGTCCTCGCCCACTTGCGCACTGCAGTCGCGGAGCCATAGCGCTTCGGGACCTGGATACTCGCATGGCGTCGGGGCGATGGACGCCAGAAGCAGCTGGTGCAAGGGCAGCTCAAGCACGCTGGTGGGGCGCCAGGCCGCGTTCATGGAGCGGGCACCGGACCAAAGTGAAAGACCACAACCCGCTCCAGCCAGGGGAGCCAGCCGGGGTCGACGTCCAGACCGAGACGACGAACGCGCAGATCGGCCTGATCCAACCCAAACAAAACCTCCACATGGGTGGCGCTCCAGCGCATCCGGGCGGGGCGCAAGCAGAGACTGGCCAATCCCAAGCGCGCCTCCCGGCGCAGATACCGGCGGACCGCGAGCAGCCAGAGATCGGACATTTGTGTCGGCGTCAGTTGCTGCGCCGGATCGTGCCCGAGCCCCAACCCGGCCGACCCCCAGCGCGCCGGCGTCGACCATGGCCGGGGACGGGGTGACACAGGACCCCGCAAAGCGGACACCAGCGGCCAGATAGGGTCGGCCTTGGTCACCCGCAAGCGCTCCAGCGCGCGGCGCAGCAAGAGTCCGGCCAGTGCGGCGTTTTCCTGTTCGCCTTGCCAGTCCGAAAACCCCAGGCGTTCGAGCACGTGCAACAGGAAAAGCAATCCACCCGCCGAGGTGGGCACCGCCACATCCAGGGCTTCGGCAGCGGTCGGTTGCAACCCGGGCACATCCGGCATGGCCGGGGTTCGAAGCGTCTGATCCTGGAACCCCACACGCGGCTCGGCGCGCAGCCTTTGCGTGCCGGTGGGCGGCGGCATGGCCCCAGCGCCAGCATGCATGCCCCGGCGGCCCCTCATCTGGGCGGGCTGGACCTCTTCACCCCGGGCGCCGGTGGTGCCCTGCGACACGGGCGCCCTGGCTGTTTCTGAAGGCGCGAGGGCTCGCCAGTTTGAGGCTGTGAGCATCGCATGCATCCAGTCCGGACATACCCCTTCGGGCAGGCTGTGCACGTCGCCTTCCGTGTCGATGTATCGCATGGACCCGGCATGGGTATCGAGCTCCGCCAAAGCCATCTGGTTTGTCCTTCCCAGCCAGCGCCGGGCCCGGCTTCGGTCCAGCAGCAGATTCATCGAACGGACCTGCAGGTGCTGGACCCACCACAACCCCAGCCCATGGGCCACACCATGAGCCACCAGAGCGGGCAGGGCTGCAGGGCCATCACGATCTTCAGCCAGGTGTTCCAGCAGGCTGTCGAGGAAACGCGCACCCGCCGCCTGCACCGCCACCCCCGGCAAAGCCAGCGGCCAGTACCAGGCGCTCAGCTCACCGCCCTGCGCCCGCCGCAACACAGCCAACTGCGCCGCCTCCAGGCGACTCGCAAAAAACACCGTGTTGCTCGCGACGGCGCGTTGGTCGACGCCATGCACCCAGCTCCCGCCCACCGCCGCCACCTGCTCTTCGATCAGCAAGCCCACGCTCTGCGACGACAGTCCCTCTGGCAGCCGCCCCAGGTGAAGCTGGCGCACCAGCAGCAAACGTTCACCGGTGTCGGGCAGGCTCGCGCAGCGCAGTGCATCTTCCAGCCGGTGCACCGCGCGCACCGCGGCCTGGGCACTCGGGGCGCGCAGGTGGAGGCGTTGAACGGTGCGGTCGGCGGCGCCCATGGTGGCTCGGGCTCGCGTTCAGACCTTGAACAGGCTGGCCTTGCGCAGCGGCGCGCTGCTCAGCACTTTCGCCTGGTCGAAGTGCACGCGCACGTCGGTGTCCAGATCGATCTGCACGCTGCTGGTGTGCACCAGCCGGGCCGACACCTCGCCCTGCCCCACGTCTTCCACCGTGGCCCGTGCCATCAGGGTGTTGCCCTTGTAGATCATGGCCTGCATGCCCACACGCAGGCGGCTGTTGTCCAGCGCGGTCAGCGGGATTCGGCTGCCCACGCGCACCGCCGTGACTGGCCTGGGCATGCGTCCGGCCACGATGCGGCCCACCGGCGCGTGGCTGGCCAGCAGCAGCGCCATGCGCACCACATCGTTGATCAGCGCCACCGCCGCCTCGTTCTTCGGCGGCACCTGGTCGAACAGAAAGTCGACGTAGGCCTGCATCTGGCGGCGGTCCACATAGGGGATGCTGCTCCAGCGCGGCAAGCCGCCGAGGTTGCGCAGGTTGGGTGCTTCGTCGAACTGCGACATGACCTCGGCCCACTCCAGGCGCACCGCCGGCAGCACGCCCGAGAACTCGGCGTGCAGGCAGGCGCACACGCCCGCGATGCGCTCGAACAACTCGCTCGCACGGCGCGATACCTCACCCTTGCCATGGTCGCCGTCGATGATGTCGCCCAGCGAAATGACGGCCTGCGCCTCGCGCTGCACCGTCTGCCACGAGTTGGCCGAGAGGCGCTGGATGTCCAGCCGCTGCACCGCCTCGGCGCGCACCGCAATCGCCTGCGTCTGGCGCACCAGCATCTGGCCAATGTGCACACCGAGCTTGCCCGCCGTGGCGTTGAACGTGGGCATCACACGCTGCGTGATCACGGTGCTGCGCAACTGCGCGCTCTGCAGCGTGCGCAGCAGCATCTCGGGTCGATCGATCCTCTGCAGGATGGCGGGAGCGCCCACGAAGTGCGCCGCTGGTGCCTCGCGCAGCACCTTGAGCATTTCGTCCAGCTCGTCGGGCACGTCGTCGTGCTCCCGCAGGCAGGCCGGCACCGGGGCCTCCAGCAGGCCGGGGTCAAGTGCGCGGCGCGGCGTGGCCATCAGATTGCTGCTCTCGCGCGGACGCACGAAGGCGAGGTACTGCACCTCTTCGGCCAGCACGCGGGTGCGCCGCGCGTTCACCGCGTCGACGCGGGCCTTTTCTTCTTCGAGCAGTGCCCGCGCCACACCCACGTCGTGCCGAGCCTCGGCCAGGCGGTCGTCGGCCTGGCGCACGCGCATCTCGGCTGAGCGGATATGCCCTTGCAGCGAAGCCAAGGCTTGCTCGCAGCGTGTGAGTGCGTTGCGGTAAGTGGCCAGTCGAGCTTCGAGTTGGCGCAGGATCGCGATGGTGTTTTCCGACAAGGCCACGGTCTGGGTGAACAGCGTCGCCTCGTCGGGCTCCACCGGTCGTTGCGCACCGCTGGCGTCGAGCACGGTGGTGGGAGGCGGTGAGAGCAGCTTGCCCTTCAGGATTTCGTTGCCCAGAAAGTCGGCCAGCGCGCGCTCACTGGCGGCACCCTCCAGAAACGGGTCCAGCGCGAGACCGCGCACCTTGAAGTCCTTCAGCAGCGTGGGTGTGGTGCCGCCGTCTTCAGCGGTGAAGGTCTGCAGCAACAGCAGCAACTCCAGCACCGTGCGCTGGCGGTTGGCCAGCGCGAAGTCGCGCGCTTCGGTCGACGGTGGCTGCTTGAGCCGGTCGGCCACCGCCACGGTGCGCACCGGCGACGCGCCCACCACCGGGTTGGCGTAGACGATGTTGATGGGTGCACTCGGCGCCTTCAACATCGCAATCTGGCTCTTCTGCTGCACCAGCTGCACGTTGCTCACCGACGACAGGAATTTCACCGGCGCAGCCACGGCCGTCATGGTGAAGTTGCGCGCCACGGGCACCGGCTCGGGTGCCCTCAATGGCGTGATCGGTGGCTGCTTGATGCGTCCGATGAACTCCTTGATCTGCGTCTGCACATTGATCGCGCTGTCGGACTTGGCAATGGCCGCCAGCGCGGGCGACGTGGACAGCCGCGCGGCATCCGCCGTGGTCATCATCATCTGGCGGATGCGGTGCATGTCCACCTGCATGTGGGTGAAGCCGAAGTCGGTGATGTCGTCGGCGCGGTCGATGCGCGCGCGCAGAAACGCCATGAAACCCTCCAGCCCACGCAGAGGCAGCTGTGCCTGCTCGCGCTCCGACAAAGCCGTGATCACCGGGTCGTTCATGACGCTGGCGATGGCGCTGGCCTGCCCCACGCGGGCGGCCGGTGTGGGCTCCACCATCTCCAGCGGCGTCAACCAGGTCCAGCTGCCCGCCAGGCTGGCACCGGCGGGCGCGGTGCCGGAGAACCACACGGTCTCGGCTCGGATACCGGTCGGGCTGGTCGTGGCCTGGGCGATCTTGCCGCAAGCGCCGAAAGCCGCGCAGCCGTCGAACAGGGTGAAGGCGATGCCGTTGATGGCACTTGTGCCGATGGCGAGTTCGCTGGCCGGAACCTCCAGCCGCACCCACTCGCCCAGCCGGGGCAAGGCGCCCTTGGGCTGTCGGCTCGGGCTTTTGTTCACGCCCCAGGCAATCAGGTCTTCACCCCAGTAGGCGCGGCGGCCATGCTCGTTCCAGTTGGGCCCCACCTTCCACTGGATCATCACCTCGCGTGGCGGGCGGGTGGCATCGAGGTAGAGTCGGTGGACGCGACCCCGCTCAGTGTGGCCGTGGCGCCTTCGAGGTAGTGCTGGTGGATGCCGGGCTGCGCCGCTTCCACATGCCCGCCACCGGTCGGCACCAGCGTGAGCTGCGTGGGTTGCAGGCCATCGTTGGGTTCGAACGGCGCCCACAGGTCGTTGTGCGAGAGCGGCAGCCAGGGCTCGTTGCCATCCTGCCGCGCGCCGGTGGGCAACACGTGACCAAACCAGGGGCGATCGTCGGTGTCTGCCGGTTTCCCGCTGGGCACCGGTGGCTGCGCGCCCGTTGGACCAAATGCTGCGCGCCCGTCGAACAGGTCGAACGACACGCCATTGACCGGCACACCAGCCAGGCCCACCTCGGTGCTCGGCACTTCGAGGCGCACCCACCGGCCAGTGGGCGGCAGCTTGCCCACATGAAAATGCCCGGGCACATTGAAGGGGTGTGTGCCGGAGGCCGGGCGACCCCAGGTCAGCAGCGGCTCGCCCCAGTAGGCGCGGTGCGCCCAGCCGGTTGCGTCGCGCCACTGCAGCATCAGGCAGCGCGGCGGGTTGTCCGGGTCCAGGCAGACCCAGGCGT